>Ga0116131_1000034_pt1 | contig 132900 bp, 138 predicted proteins | sample June2015DPH_17_1_FD_89734 | JGI IMG/M metagenome (GOLD analysis project Ga0116131, IMG submission 89734) | Peatland microbial communities from SPRUCE experiment site at the Marcell Experimental Forest, Minnesota, USA - June2015DPH_17_100 | ecosystem: Environmental > Terrestrial > Soil >...
CGGACCCGTATTACCGGTGTCACCCTTGTCGCCCTTCGGACCGGGCACCGTTGAGTCGGCTCCCGCCGGACCCGTATTACCGGTGTCACCCTTGTCGCCCTTCGGACCGGGCACCGTTGAGTCGGCTCCCGCCGGACCCGTATTACCGGTGTCACCCTTGGGTCCCGTGATGGACGCCCCGGGTGCTCCGGCGGGGCCCTGCGGGCCGATGATTGATTGGCCTGCAGGACCCTGCGCTCCGCGTTGGCCATGCAGTCCTTGCGGGCCGCGGTCGCCCTGGAGCGACTGCCGGGCAGCCGGCGTGAGCTTCCAGGCCGGGATGATGTTGTTAGCGATCTGGTTGGGGCTGGAGATGATGTAGTTCTGCGCGCCAGTTGCAAAACCGACGCCGAGCACCACAGCCGCGAAGATCGCGCCTGCGAGAATCCATAACCTTCTGGTCATGAAAACCCTCTCTTTTTGTAGGAGTACGATTAAGGCTGAGTCTTCGGAACAGCCAACGCACCAAACGAAGTACTCCGAAGTAACATCATTAAAGCATAAAGATAAACTTTTATCAATATTAAAATTCCAAAATGTCAAGCTGGTTGCCAATCTGATCTTCTGGGCGTAGAGCTTAACGCAAGCTTAGTCTAGCTAAAGCCCGCCATATAGAGGTATTGATTTTTTAAGCATTAGTATTATAGTGAGCCTATTAGGGTAATAAGCCTATAAAACCTTTTGAAATACAAATATCAAATATGGCTATGAACTATAATTCAGCTACATCACCGACAACACACTGCTGTTTGAGGTTATCCCAACCCGTACCGAATCCTGACACTACGCCCCCGACTGGGACTAGCTTTGGGCCCTCAAAAACCAGAAGGATTTGGCGCAACCTTTGCTATCCAAAGGTTGCAGAAGATATCTGGACAAAATAAAAAAGTGTGATATTATTAATGTACAGACGTATTCTCTTTGACAGCAAAATCTGAGTCCGCTTGAAACGCTACATCTTTCTGCTTACGAGCGAGCGTTTACAGATCCCATATATAGGCACACTTTAGCCTGGGTCGTAAATCGTAAAAAGACTTACCGTTTGTTTCAAAGCACAGCTTTAACATAGCTGTGCTTTTTTGTATCGGTTCGGGTTTAAGAAAACTTAGACATAAAATGGGTCCGGGCCGCAGTAGTAGAACGCGGTTCGCTACACGGCGGGCATCAGCTCAAAACAGATGAAGCTAACAGGTCCGGGCATAAGGAGCTGGCCCGAGCAGATGTTGTTTCAAAGAGGCGTCCTTGGGCGCTAAAGCATGTTCGACGAAGTTGAGTAGTCGGGGACTGCTCAGCGAGGAGTTCTTTAGCGAGCCTGTTTTAAACAACAGATACATCGAGCCGGCGACGCGCCCGGTGGCAGGCGCTACCCGGCCACTCCGGGTAGCAAAATTATTTCTCTCATCGAATCCCCCGAAATAAAATTGTCTAGACCTTGAAATTTGATTTATGAGTTGATCCTTTCATTAATCTATTGCATCATAAAGAATATGAGTGAGTTGTCACCTGAGTCATCTGGAACAGATTGGGCGCCCGTAATTGCGGCTCGGTATTCACAAGAACTTCAGTTTAGGCAAGACCATGAGGGTGAAGGCGGTAGAGCGACTCTTGTAAACTATGTAGAATCAAGGATTTTTGAGGGTCCGCCCGAAGATGCTGCGAAGCTATACAGCGCAATGGCGGCAAGCTCAGACCCGGCGGTAAGAAAAGCGGTACTTGACCACCTGGACAAACTACGATCCTTGGATCCAGGGGGTGCACAGCAGCTGGGAATGACGCTTTTATTGGACACAGACCCCGAGATTAAGCGATTAGCCTACATAGCATGGAACCAGTACGGCTAACCCCTGAAAATTTAGGTTTCCATATAAGCTTGCGGGCAAGAAAAATGCTCGTGCTATAATAAAAATAGCCACGTGAGGTGGCCAGCAGCAAACTGTTTCGGCGGGGAAGCTACGGCAAAAGGGGCTTAAATAAGCTCCCTTTTGTTTTTATGACCCTGAAGTTTTTGCCGGCGGCGTGAATAAATTATTGACTATTAGTCTTATTAGTATATAGTAGACCAGTTATGGCAGATTATGAATTTTCCGAGACATCTTCGGACCTGACTGAGGACGAGCAGCAGATCCTCGCAAGAGTAGATGGCGGCGTAGTAGACACCCTAGGCGCACCAGCGGTACTGGGGATCGAGTATGCCTGCGACAATATAGCCGGACTGGACGAGCTGATTAGGCAGCCGAACCCTTTTGCATACGACATACGCCCCAGCGAGCTAGACCTATCATTCCTTAGTCGCGAACAGCTGTTAGTTTTGCAGCCCAAAGACCAGAACGGGCACGAGAAGCCAGCGAGAGAAAAATATAAGCTCTTCCGGCCACAGAGAAAAGCCATCCAACGAATTTTTCGCAGGTACCCAAAAAGCTTAAGTACGCGGCTTGATGCCGCTATAGATTTATACGACGAAGAGGGTGATATTTTTAAAGCCACACTAGCAGAGCTTCCAGAGGGCGGAACCCTATTAGAGTCAGGTGGTGTTCAACAAATTCTTGGCAGTATGGCTGAAGTTGCTAAATTAGCTCCTGCCAAAGCAACAATTGAATCTCTTATAGCCCTCGGCAATCTTGAAGTTGAATTAGTGGCATACGAAGCAAGCACCGCAAGGCACATTTATAGAGCAATCAATGTCGGCTTTATTCTGCCGCAGAAAAGTGCAAGGGTAGCCCTTAAGAAGAATTGGCTTGAAAAGGATATCGCTCCTGTAGGGGAATTGAGGGACAGGCTAGCGGTACGCGCCACTAGACGTATAGACCGCATCAAAGAAGAAATCATACCGGTCGAGCAAAAAATCTTCGCCAAACAAATCCTGCAGCTAGCAAGTGAAGCCAAGGTTCACTTAAGCGGTGTTTTTGAGTCAGACCCTGCTTTGGCGCCAGCAGCTAAATCGGAGGCTTATATCGCAGAAAAGGCCCGGCTGGCACGCGACATATTAAAACGAGTAGGAGCTAAAGAATTGGACAACCCGGAGTTTGCCAGAGTCGTCAATCAATTAGCGTCGACAAACCTTACCGCCGCTGAACGGGCCAAACTGGAAGCTGATAGGCAAGCCAGGTCCGCCGGTCTCAGCCGTCAGATTACCGTAGCTAAAGACGTATTACGCGGTGGTGCAAGACTCACCGAAGGCAGAAGGGATAAGCAACAACTGTCCGAAAAAATAGATTTGCTCCACTCTCTTACGGATGAGGAGAACCAGCGCCTTTTAGAGCCTGATGAAAGAGGTATAATTGTAGCCACTTTGGTAGGCCAGCTTGAATCTTTTATCAAAACGATTCGGCGCGTTAAGGGGTCGTCGGACGAAGAAGTGCAAACCATAGCAAGAACTCGCCCAGATGTGATGAAAGAGCTCTACGAATTTGATCTAGATGCGGCATTTATAAAACTGGGGGGCTTACTAGAAAATCCAGAAATTGCCCGCCAGATAGGCCAAGCCTTAGACTACGACGAAATCCAAAAAATCCGCTTAGCTGTAGAGAATTACCCCGCCCCGCATAGCGAATCCAGCGCTTAGGATTTTAGCCAGCAGCGTCGGCCTCGGCTTTGGTTTTGTGGACCGTGCCGTCCGGGTGGTGCGGTGGCGAATAAGTGGTGATGATTTTCATGGCCGCATCGCTTTTGCTAATAAAGTTATGTTTAGTCCCAGCCGGCACTAGCACTAGGTCGCCGGCATTAAAATCGGCTGGCTGGCCCTCTAAAACCACTTGGCCGGCCCCGTCTACCAGATAAAGCACTTGGTCGTTATCCGGGTGGACTTCCTCACCGATTTCGCCGCCCGGCGGGATGCTCATTATTACTACCTGGACGTTTTTACCGGTTTCCAGAACCTGGCGGAAATAGGTATTATCTTTTGCGCGCTGTAAGATGTTTTTGATTTGCCCCATAAAGCCCTCCTGCTTCATCCTACATTATAGACCTTTAAAGAAACCGGGGTGTAAGCTGATTTTTAAACAAGTCGGCGTGGTTTTTGTGTTAATGTTGAATTGTAGGGATGGCAAGGAATCACCATGGCCCACAAGGGAAAAATTAGAACCCGGTTGAGCATTGACGGCAAAGCCGTGTTTGCTATTCGCGAGCGCTTTGGCAAGTTCGCCAATCTTAAATCTGTCGGCAAAAGCGCCCATCGTGACCGGGTTGCCAGAGCCTGGCGAAAAGTCCGCTCTAGCCAGGACTGGCGCAGCGACCAAGACCAAAAGCCAAAATAAAGATATTTTTTCCTCATTTATCCTAAGCCTCGTCGCCCGGATCGACCCCTAAAAATTAGGGCGTAATCTTATGAGGGGTAGGGGGTATTGTATTTATAAATAATAGTACTATAGTTACGCTTATATTGGTGCGATAAGTCAAACCAAAATACACACACATTATGACAAATGCTACACCAGCAGAACTAGCCTCTAGGGATCCTAACCGGGTCCCGCGCGCAGAAGCAGAAGAAGATTTACCAATAATTCGATTAAGATTAGGAGGAATTGCCATGGTAGATAGTCTTACTTCAGACCAGCCTGCTGAAAAAGGTGAGGTAGAAGCCCTAACTCCCGCAGGCGAAATAGAACACACCTCTTTAGAATTAGGCAGAATAGCCACTAGAGTAGTCGTTGGAAAACCCGAAAAAATTGCAGGCACGGAGGGATTTTATAATCCGGCTGCCTGGAGGGTCGGTGACAAAACTTATTTATTGGGTCGTTTTATCGAGATGGCCGGCGAAGGCCCGGCTTCTGACAAGGAACAGCCCCGTACCAATAACGGAGAGCCCATTGTGCCAGTGGAGCCTGATGTCGGTCCTTTAGTGCGTAAGGTTCTAGGCCCAGATGGCAAAATCATACCCGGCCTTACTAGAGAAGTTTGGCGACCCGAAGTCGGGAAGCCTTCGTTCGAAGATTTCAGAGCGCTCATGTTGGACGACGGCAGGCTTATTTTTGGGCTTACCGCCGTCGAGGACGGCATACCATACCCCGCAATGTTAGTTACTACTACCGAAAAGTTAAATGACGGAACGCCAATAGAACCGCAAATTATTAAAGCCCTTGGAGGTGGCGATCAGACAACCCCTCTGGGCGAAATCGGCAGCAGTACGGCTGGGAAAAACGTCACAGTGATTGATGAACAGACTTTCATGTATAGGCCGCAGGGCCCGGAAAATCGCCATCTATTTCGGGTGTTTGACATTGTGGACGGTTCAGTCACGCATCGCTATGATATAAATCTCCCCAAGGATAAAAAGTGGGCTCAGTGGGCAATAGGCACCTGTATGTCCCCTGAATGGACTGATAAAACTAAGCGGGAAGCTTTTATGCTGATCCATGGAAGTTCCATAGTGGATGAGAAGTACGAATATTCTATCGCTTCCGCCAGGTTGTTCAAGGATGAAAACGGCGTGCTATCGATAGACAATATAGATGAGGACCCCTTACTGACTTTAGCCCTATTCGAAGATGTAGTTCAACGCCATCCGGGAAGAGACGCGCTCTATGTTGTCGGCGGGATACCGTACCGCGATGAAGACGGCAACCTTGTGCGAATAGATGCATATCCGAGTCCGGGCGATGGCCGCACCGATAAAGCTGTCTTGGATCCGCGTGAAATAATCAAAAACTGGAAAAGGCCTGAATTGGCCATGGCCGACGAATTTGCGGAAGCAGTATAGTACCTATAACCCTGGATTTCAAAAATTAAAGTAACTTTGGGATTATGGAAACAGGCGCTTAGTAGTGCCAGATGAGTTTGTAGACTTTGAGTTTATCCGGCAGCTGGTTAAGGCCGGGGATGAAAGGGAAAGCTATAAGAAGCAGCAAAAACAACCCTAAGATTATGGCACCGTCGCGATCGCCGTTATTATCGTGCGCCAAAATAGTGTGGTTCATAAGGCCTATCGGCGCCAGCCACCAGGCCCCTAGCGGCAGGTGGCCTTTTTCTTCGCGCAGCATGCCGTACTGGTCGGTGGTGATGCCCAGCACTTGGGCCTGGTTGTCCAGCACGCCGGTGTCGGACAAGAAACGGATGGCATAAGTTGTTTGGTCGCCGTTGGGATTATCGCTGTTAAGCGCCGGCTGGTAAAGCCCGGTGCGGGCTGCGCTGGTCAATGTGCTAACGACCGAGATCAAGGGGTTATTTGAGCTGTCTTTGGCGGGATAAGTGTTATTGAAATAACTTTCAGCGGCTTTGGCTTGGGCAGTCTGCTGCGCCGCGGGCTCGGCGTTAAATTTTTGCATCAGATTGGCCGTGTGCTGAAAGGCTGACAGTTGGGCATAGGGCTGTTCTATATAAATTGCCCGGGTGTCGTATTTATAGGGGTCGATGTTGTCTAAATAGCTAGCGGTATCGGACGTGTGATTATATTCGCTCATGAACGTTTGGCCGGCCAGTTTAGGGTCAGCCGCGGCCACGCTTTGGATAGTATCGGGCTTGATGAACGGCGAGGGAAATACTGCTGCCAGTAGCAGAATCAAGCCGACCAGTACGCCGCCGCGGATAAATAGCCGGGTGTGGTTAGCTTTGACCGTTGGCACTTCTACGCCTGTTTTGTAAGGTTTGGCGATGCCCTGGGTGCGCACCAGTAAATAGTGCAAAAACAGCAAGCCCAGGATAAGCAGCGGTACGACCACTATGTGGATGCCGTAAATTTGGCGATAGTTAAGATTATTGAGCCAGGCGCCAACACCGGTGCCATTGTACAAATCGGCACCCTGCAAGCTTCGCCACTGGCTGGAAAAATCACCGCGCAGCACGTAACCGAACTCGGCCTCGGCCATCACAAAAAAGAACATCAAGACCCCGAAAACCCAGGTAAGCCGCCGGGGCTTTTTGAAACCAGAGCTAAAGAAGACCACCAACAGGTGTAAGATGATGAATAACACGAAGGCCTGGGTAGCCCACAGGTGCAGGCTACGGAAATACTGGCCGGTCGAGTTGGTCAGCCACCAATCAGGACCATAAGCAGCCATCACCACGCCGGTGACAATCAGTACCATAAAACAGGTCATCGATAAAAAGCCCAGCGAATAGAATAAGCGGTTAGCGTAGGCCGGCACTTCCCGGATCATGATATTGGATAAGGCGCTGCGGAGTGGTTTTTTGTCCGTCATAGTTATTCGCTTATGTTAGAAATTTAAACCAAGTATACACTTTTTGTTATGGTTTTGCCGGGATCGTTTAGTCTGACTTTTTGCAGTGTTGCAGCTTCCATCCTTCAGACCGGCGTAAAATAAAGGTATGGTTAGAAAATGGTCTCAAGTGGTTACCGATCGCAGCAACGCGCTGGACTTGGAGAAGGGCGTTTTTGCCTGGAACGACCCGAGCAAAATCGCGGCTTCGTTGAAAAGATCCGCCGAAGCCAGTACTCGACGAAAGGGTACGTCGTACCAATCAGCCATGAGCATGCTAAACTTTTACATTAACCGCGCCGGCAAAAACTTACCCACAAATCAAAATAACACCCTGCAGCAAGCCAAAAGCGAGCTGCGCAAAGCCTTTGGGAAGGAAAGCTAAATGGAGCTAGCCATCAACACTCAGAAAAACCGCGAAGTCATAGATATCACCGATGAGGTACAAAAATATGTCGGTCCGGACAGCAAGCTGGTGACAGTTTTTATAGCCCACACTACTTGTGCTGTAACCACAGCTGATTTAGATCCCGGCACGGACCTGGATTTGCTCGACGCCGTTTGGGAGATGATACCCAAGCTAAAATACCGCCACCCGCACAACCCGGCGCATGTGCCGGCCCATCTGGCCAGCAGTATAATCGGCCCCGATGTTGCCGTACCCGTTAAAGATGGCCAGCTGGTGCTGGGAACTTGGCAAAGAATAATTTTAGTCGAGCTCGACGGCCCCCGTGAGCGAAAACTTATCATAACCATCCAGTAACCATTCACAATGCATGCCTGGGCCGCATATGATGTGATAGAATAGATCTCGTTAACAATTAAATATCAAGAGTGCAGACAGGGAACTAGCCCGTTAATCTGCCGACAACCCGCTTAGGGCGGGTGCCAAATCTAGCCCGTAAGGGAAAGATATATAAAATCATATCCTTTCTCTTGCCAGAAAGGATTTTTTTAATGTCAAGTTACCGAACAGCCGAGAGCGTATCACCTAAACATCCTGATAAACTGTGCGACCAGATATCTGACGCCGTATTGGATGCTTACTTGGCCATTGATCCCAAAGCCCGGGTGGCGGTTGAGGTCGTTGGCGGTCATGGCCACGTTTTTGTGGTTGGTGAAGTGACAGCCAAAGCCAAAATTGAGATTACGCCAATAGTTAAGCGGCTGGCGGGCGATGTAAAACTACGGATCAAGATTGTGCACCAAAGTTCAGAGATTGCTGCGGGGGTAGACCCGGGCGGCGCCGGCGACCAGGGCATTATGGTGGGCTATGCTACTGCTGAAACACCCGAAATGTTGCCGCTGGAGGTGATGTTAGCCAGGCAGTTGAATCAGGATCTGTTTAAGAAGTGGCCGCACGACGGTAAAACCCAGGTGACCCTACAGGACGGCAAAATCGTGGCTGTAGTTGCTAGTTTTCAACACTCTAAAGGTAGCGAGCTGCAGGCCACCATTCGTGATTGGCTAAAGAACAAGAGTCACGCCAAGAACACTATTATCTATACCAACCCCACCGGGGATTGGGACCAAGGAGGTTTTGATGCTGACACCGGCCTGACCGGCCGCAAATTGGTAATCGACAATTACGGCCCGCAGATCCCGGTGGGCGGCGGTGCTTTTTCTGGCAAAGACGCCACCAAAGTAGACCGCTCGGCCGCCTATATGGCCCGGCGTATTGCCGTGGATTATCTTAAAAAGCACAAAGCCCAAGAAGTTTATTGCTATCTAGCTTACTCCATCGGCGTTGCTGAACCGGTAGAGGCTATAACTAGGGTAGACGGCAAAGTTTACCCGGTGGAGGGCTACGACCTCACGCCTAAGGGCATTATTGAATACCTGGATTTACGCCGGCCCCAGTACGAACAAACCGCCCGCTACGGCCACTTTGGTAACGGTTTTACTTGGGATAGCTAGAGCGAAATATCTAGCCAGGCTTGTTTGAGTAAAAGATACTTAACAATGTTAAGTATTTTAGCGCGGGCGGCGTGGCAAGCGTACACGCATGGCGAACATCAATGAATTTAATGTCTTGGTAAAGCCGCGCAGGCCGCCACGGTAGACTATATAGCGGCTTTCCCAGTCTGGTTCGTATTTGGCTTTAAAGCGCTTTAGCCCCTGGAAGGAAAAAAACCGGTTACCGTTGGCATAGGCGAAGTTTAAAAAGCCGTTCAGCAGGTGGCTAGCGCTATCATCGGCTGTTTCCAAACCGGATAGTGCTGATAAGCCCATGTTGAGCCTGGGGATACCCTGGGCACGCAGGGAACTTATGAAGTTAAGCATCAAATAGTCATTGATATTGCCCGGACTGCCGTAGCTGTGGCGCAAAAAATCAAAATTCGCTTCACGGGGCGTAGGGCTGGGAACCTGGTTGATAAAGGCTTGGATTTCGCCCTTGCTGTCTTTTGCCACCATGATTTTGCATTGCTGCAGATAGCCAGTGCTGAAGTAACCCAGCATAAAACCCCGCTCGGCCCGTCCCGGGCTCCTTAGCCAGTCGTTAGATATAGCCTGCAGACGGCGTAGCGTCTGCTCGGCGTGCGGCGGTTCTAGCGCCTCGCAAATAAACCCTGATTTTTCAAACTTGTTTTTAATGTGCCGGAAGTCTTTGGTGATGGCCACCTTATCAACAAAATTATCAGTGCTGATAATGGCTTCTTCACCGATTTTTTGCGCCTCAAAACCCAAATCCTCGTAAAGCTTCAGGTTGGTTTCCTCGGTGTGAATAAACGCCGGCTGCCAGTCGTTAATGCGGCAAAAACCTATAAATTGGCTAAGTAGATCCCCAAGTTCGTCTTTGGGTCCAAGCGGATCACCCACCATCAGCGCCACGCCATGCGCCGCCTTGTAAGTGATGGCGGCGGAGCGCAAACCATTAAAATAGTAGGCTTTATCCGGCGGCCAAAGCTTAAAGAAATCCTCGGAGGTGGTGGCATACCGTGCCAGCAGGCGACGGATATCCTCGTAGTCCTGACGGTGATTGCTCAACCGGAAACGGATCGGTGAAAATAGCGCCAAGACACTATAAAAGACGGCGCCAACACTAATGACCGCCAGGGAATCCACGAATATACGCGCCCGCTTGGTGTAGGCGACGGTTTGCTTATTAGTCGTCAGGTCAAATTGGTCAACTGTATAGTGTGCGGCTGTAAGCGGAGCTATCTCCTGGTGAAAATCATGCTCATCCATCAGCGAGAAGCCCACCACGCCGTATACGAAGGCCACTAGCAGGATAATCAAAGACAGTCTGAGCGCCGTAGTAAAGCTGCGCATCTCGCTGCGTACAGTGAACAGCTGGCGGCTGTAAAGCAGTAGCAGCAGGGTAGCTATTGGGACTAGCAGGTTTAAGATTGCCGGCAGAAAATGCACGCCGTGGGGCATATCAAAAATAAAGTGCTGCACGTTGCGCAGCACCAGATAGATATAAATCGGCAAGGACACCAGCCAGGCAGTGTATTTGCCGCGGTTGAGCAAAGTAGCCAGATAGATCAGACTCAAACCTGCTAGAGCTGTCAGATGGGCGTCGGCACTAACGATATGCGTATGCCCAATGTGTAGTAATGCAAATAGCAAGCTGCTGATGGTAATGATACCGCTAAGTGCTACCAAGATAGCTACTGCGTTCAGTTTCCACGAATCTTCTACGGACCCGAGCGGATTGGGAAAGGGCTGTTTCATATATTTCTATATGGTATTATAACGGCCAATGGTTCGGTCAGCGAGTTTAGCGCTGTTGACCAACCCCGCGGTCTTTCAGCATTCGCACCTCAGGCTTGATTCAGGAGATACAAATGATAATCATCGGTATCTGGCTGGTGGTCTGGGTACTTGATGTTTGTAAACCCGATTATTTTACCAGGCTAAGACCGAATGGTGATATTCCTGAAAAATCGGCTTAAGTCGAGCCGGGGACACCGCTATTAAAGGATCCGCCGTTGCCAGAACCGAAGTTTGGGTTAATCAAAATCTGGCTGGCGGTAGTTGATGTCGAACTGCTGGTGCGGATAAGTACGTTGTCGCCAGTTTGGATATCGCTTAGCGAGGCGCTTTGACCGCCGTTGGTAACTTGGGTAGAGCTATCTATGCTAAAGGTCTTGCTGGCGTTGTCAAAGGTGTCTTGGATGGTAATGCTAGTGGATGAAATCGCTGTTACGCGGCCAATATTTGGCCGCTGGCCACCAAAACGACCACCAAAACCGCCAGCGAAACCGTTTTGAGTACTCGAGGTGCCTGCTGGGGCGGAGGTGGTTGCGCCTTGTTTACCCTTTTGATAGTGGATGCCGCCGTAAAAGCTTAGGCCGCATAGTACTATCAGAGCCACAAAGCCCAAAAAGAATTTATATATCAAATTACTGGCGCTTTTTGACTTGTCCATCGAAGTTATTTGGCAGCCGCTAATTTGCCGTCTTGCAGCTGAAACGTCTTGTCAGTTCTACCGGCAATCGACAGATCATGCGTAGCCACTACAATAGTAGTGCTCTCGCTTTTAACCAGGCTGTGCAGCAAGTCAAAGATCATCTTACCATTTTGGCTGTCTAGGTTACCGGTGGGTTCGTCAGCCAGGATGAGGTTGGGTTTATTAGCCAACGCCCTGGCAATGGCTACACGCTGTTGCTCGCCGCCGGATAGCCGGCCGGGCTTACGAAGTTGCTTGTCATCAGTTATGCCGACTTGGTCTAGTAATTTTTTGGCTCGCTGCCGGCGTTCATTTTTACTAATACCAGCAAACTCCATAGGCAGCATGACGTTCTCGGCTGCCGTGAGATTTGGAACCAGGTTATAGTTCTGGAAGACAAAGCCAATTTTTTTGCAACGGTAACCAGTCAGAGCGTGGTCGCGTAGCTTGGCTATATCTTGGCTGTCAACTTCGACAGTGCCAGTTGTAGGCTTATCCAGAGCGCCCAGCAAGGAAAGCAGAGTACTTTTGCCGCTGCCAGAGCGACCGACGACAGAAACAAATTGGCCGTCTGGCACCTCAAATGATATGTTATCGACCGCTTTAACAAGCGTATCGCCTGATTTGAACATCTTAGATAAGTTCCTAACTCTTAACATAGCAATTTCTCCCTTTTAACTCTTCTTGACGCCCCCGCACTTGGATGCTGTGCAAGGCGCCAACGAAGCGCGGACTGAGGCGTATTAAAATACATTGAAGGAGCACTGGAGTCGGCAACGCAGCAATGCGCCAAGAGCACTTTGGGCAAAGGCGGGCTTTGCCCGGCTTGGTCAAAGTGCGTTGCGGGGTGCGTCATTCGGCCCTCATTACTTCCGCCGGTCTGACTTTGGCAATAAACCACGAAGCCACCACGCTGCCCAGTATGGCGATAGCGATGGCTGCCGCCAGACCATAGAGAATGATACTCCAGCCGACGGCGGCATGGATATTAGATATGTTAGAGCGAAATACGCCTAAGCCACGGCCGCGGGTCACGAAGTTGGTGCTGCCACCGGCACCAGCAAAACGCTGGATGGCTTGTCCACCACCCGTTTGGAGGACGGCGCCAGCCGGAACCGATGTCGAACTGCTGGTACTATTATTTACTAACGTACGGGTAATCGGATCGGCCGCCACGACTCCCAAGACGATGCCGATGACGGTGCCCAGTACAGTAAGCGTCACAGCTTCGGTCATGAACTGCAGTACGACCTTGAGGTTGCTGGAGCCGATGGCCTTGATAACTCCAATCTCACGGCGGCGCTCGCGCACTATCATAATCATCGTCAGTAGGATTATCACCGCACCGGCAATTACCGCGCCTATCAAGCTGTAGAGCGAAACACTTTTTATACTCTGCAGCGGCTGGACCGTGGCGTTCGCCTGGTCCTGGGCGCTTTCGACATCGGCGCTCGAACCAAGCAAGTTTTTTACGGCCGTGGTCGTCGCTGATAAATTATCCAGGGAATCGACGGTCGCGACAGCGTTAGTGACGTCGCCGCTTTGGCCGCTCAGGCGCTGCTCAGTCGGCAGCGACACTACGATATCGTTATTGGCGCCCTCGGTGCTGGCTTTAAAAATTCCAGCCACAGTCAAATTAGTGCCATAAGCACTAAAGGTCGAGCCGACCTTGAGGCTATTCTTACTGGCCATGTTGGTGCTGACTAGGGCGTTGTTTGTATCGTTGCTGCCGCTGATTGTCTTACCGCTGCTGATGGTGATGGCGTTGCCTTCTACAGCAGTCGGATCGTTGGTGCCGAGTATGGTAATCGGCGGACTAAAATTGCTCGGCAGAGAACCGCCGCCGCTGACAAAAAGACGAGGACCGGCACCGCCAGCCGATCCGCTGCTACCGGAGTTAAGAGTCACCGGAGAGGTAAGGCTGGTTTGATTATTACTGTTACTGGAAGTGGAGTTGCTGCCGAAACTGAACGAAGGTTGCGCCGAACCGATAGTCGTCAGCCGGTCAGTCAAAGTCTCAGTAAGCTTGGTGACGTGCGCCAGCGAACCGACTTTGCTCAAACTGTTGGTAGTCAAAGCGTTATTGGCCTGAGAAAAGGCGCTGAAGCCGGCCGGCGCGATGGTGATGGTGTTACCAACAGAGCTTTTGACCGAAGTAATTTTTTGCTCTACCGCTTGGTGGGCCAGCAACATAGCTAAGGCCAAGCCTATGCTAAGCCCTAGTATGACAACGATGGAAAAGGTGCGGACCTGGTTTCTGAAAGCGTTGCGGACACCCCGGGTAAATGTGTTCATGTTGCCAGTTTAAACCCGTAATACTTAGAGAAACCTTAGACATTTTGAGAATAGTCGCCGAACAGTTCTAGGAACAGATGTCCACCAGCGCCAGAAAAGACAACAGCACGGCTATAGTAATCAAAAATGTAGAAGTAAAAACTTGGGCGCCAAACGCCTAGGCGAGAGTCAAGCCGCCAGCCAAAAGGTGTGGATGGTTGGCCCAGGTTACTGTCCGCACTTGCAAACAGTTGTAAAAAGCTCTACCATGCAAGCATAAGCCTTGTAGTAGACTTTCGAGTCTATCTGCAAAGCAGATTAAATATTCGCCAAGCGAATAATCTCGAAAGCTCACTACGGGGTAAGCAATTAAGGAGGGGAGAATAATGGCAATAACAAAACACACGGTAAATGCCAGTATGTATGCCTGGGCACTACTTAGAATGGTTCTAGGCTACATCTTTTTATGGGCATTTTTTGACAAACTTTTCGGGTTGGGCTTTTCCACTTGTAAAAATAGCGTTAGCGGCGCCATTCACGTCGGTTGCTCCCAGGCTTGGATACACGGCGGCTCGCCAACCGCCGGCTTTTTAGGTCATGCCACAACAGGACCGTTTGCTGGCTTTTACCATCACCTGGCTGGCCACGCGCTGGTTGACTGGCTGTTTATGTTAGGCCTGCTGGTCGTAGGCGTGGGCTTGTTGTTTGGAATATACGTTAGGTTTGCTGCCTTAGTCGGAATTGTGATGTTGCTTTTGATGTGGAGCGCGCTACTATGGCCGGCCGACGCCCCAGGGGTAGACGAGCACATAATTTACGCCTTGGCGCTTTTTGGCATAGCTTTGGTTGACGACAGCCAGGTCTGGGGTTGCCGCTCCCGTTGGAATAAAACTTCTCTAGCAAGATCCTTGCCCTTTTTGAAATAACTCTAAAACTTCTCACGAATATGGGACATGCTGAAGTCCCAGGTGGCATCGGTCTTTTTGTGCGGATTAAAAATATTGTTTGGATCAAAAATCCCTTTCGTCCGGATGAATAAATCAAACACCGATTTGCCGTACATAGCCTCCAGCCACGGACCGCGGATCATACCGTCGTTGTGCTCGCCGGAAAGTGAACCTTTGTAGCTAAGCACCAGGTCATTGACTTCTTTCATCGCCGGCTCCAGCTTGGCCCGCTCGGATGGCTCCTCAATCTTCATCAGCGGAATGACGTGGAAATTACCATCGCCCATATGACCGGCGATGGTGGCCATCAGGTTGTATTTTTTGATGATGGCCCTAAGTTGCGGTAAAAATTCTACCAAGTGAGCCGGCGGAACTACCAAGTCGTCTATAAACGGTGCGGTGTGCTTATCTTTGACTTTCTTTCTAAGCAGATTGAAGCTTTCGCGGCGCATGATACGGAATTTCCAGGCTTTGGCCTCGGTTGAGTCTTCTTCCATAGCTTCCAGTTTGAATGCTTCTAAGCCTTTGTGCATGGCATGAACTTTGGCTTTGACTTCTTCGGGGGTCTCACCGGTATATTCCACTAAAAGTACCATCTTGGGGATACCACGGAAGAGCAGGAAGGCGTCCGGTAGTAGCTGTAAGCCCAACTTGAACAGGCCGCCCCAGCCTAAAGTTTTGCGAAAGTAAGGAAAGAACTTGATGGACAGTTCTAGTGTGTAGTTATCAAAGGCCTCAAAGCTGGCCGGATGGGTGGCTGCCACCGCATTGATAATCTCGCCCAGTTGATCCAGACTTTTCATGAACACCACCAGTACGCCTGAATGCGGCTTGTCGTGGATAAGGCGGAAGCGGATGTCGCTGACCAGTCCCAACGTACCTTGTGAGCCTACAAATAGCTTAGTCAGGTCAAAAGTGCCGCTAGTGCGGTTCCAGACGTCCCACAAGTTGTAGCCGGTAGAGTTTTTACTAACCTGTGGCTTAGCCAGTTTAATTTCATCGTAGTTACTGTCCAGCAGGTTAAACATTTCGCGATAAATCTCGCCTTCAAAATTGGCCTGTTTACGCTTGACGTCCAATTCGGCCTTAGTTAGAGCTTTGAGAGCGTAGGCTTTGCCATCGACTAGTACCACGCTGAGCTCGGTGACAAAATTCTCGGTTTTGCCAAACTCCAGGCTTTTTTCACCACCGGCGTTATTGGCCACCATGCCACCGACAGAGGCCAACTCGCGGCTAGCTGGAAAACTGGGTAGCAAGGCATTATTGTGGGCTAGCGTCTGTTTTTCTAAATCGCGGTAAAGTACTCCCGGTTGGACATGCGCCGATTGGTCTGCCACTTCTGTAATATTGGTAAAGTAACGCCCAAAATCGACTAATACAGAATCGTTGATGGCGCCGCCGGACATATCAGTGGCAGCACCGCGGGCGGTGAGCGACAGACCGGGCAATTTCTCACGGCACTGGCTGACAGACTCTACCAAGCGCTGTAGATCTTGCTGGTTCTTAGGATAAACGACCAGCTGCGGTACAAGCTCGAACAAGGAAGCGTCATGACTATAGGCTTGGCGGGCTTCTTCGGTGCTGTCAATATCACCTTCAAAGGCTTTTTCTCTCAAGACACGTAAAAAATCATCCATCGCCCTTAAGCTTAACGGCTCAAGGGGCAGCAGTGCAAGCGTAAGCTTTTTAAGCAGACTGGGGTTTGGCGCCAGTGTACTGATCGCGAATCTGGAACAGGAAATAAAATACGATGGCGCTGACTATGATCTGCAGGATCAAGGAGCCGACTCCGCCGTAATTATTGAAGGCCGAGAATACACCGTACACAAGGTTAAGTAAAGTTCCGTAAAACAGCAGGTTCCAGCCGGATTTTTGGCGCTTCTTAAGACCGGAATAAGCCGCCAGTAGAATCACGCCATCGATCAATACGGCTACCAAGCTAGCCCAATAAAAGGCATTTAGGTGCACGCCAAGGTTGCTGCCTCCGTAATACTGGGTAATAGAATTTACTAGATTTGCCACCTGATTGACGCGGTGCCCCCAGTGCCATAACTCATAGGCAGCAATCAGCTGTAGGGCGCCCAGTACCAAAGCCACAACCGGCCATAAGTTAACAATCGATTTTTTGGATTCGCTGCGGAGCTTGGGCGTACCCTTATAAACACTGGCCAGCCAATTTTCAAGTTTGTTGAGCGTATCCATTCGTCTGAACCCTCCTTAATGACTTATGTTTCTCAGCATAGTCTATAAAAAGTCTAAGCGCAATATCACATAGGTTGCCCGCGGCTGGTATTATAGAACCATGAAGCAGTATCTGGAGTTGCTTGAGGATATAAAGAAAAACGGCGTCAAAAAGGCCAATCGTACAGGCATTGACCAGCTTACAGTGTTTGGCCGTCAGCTGCGCTTTGACCTTTCCAAAGGTTTTCCAGCCGTGACTACCAAAAAACTGTTTATGCGCGGCATCATCCATGAGTTGATTTGGTTTTTACAAGGATCAACCAATATCAAGTATCTGGTTGATAACGACGTCCATATTTGGGACGAGTGGCCCTACCGCCACTATCTGATGGAGCAGTGCAAAGTAGTTCCCGATTCTGGCAGCGAACAGTGGAAGGATGGCATTAAGGAATTTACAGAGAAAGTAAAAACCAACGCAACATTCGCTAAGAAATGGGGGGGGCTGGGACCGGTCTACGGCTACCAATGGCGTAATTGGCCAACACCGGGGGGTAAACATATCGACCAGATAAAGAATGTTATCGAGACTATAAAAACTAACCCTAACTCGCGCCGGATGATAGTCTCGGCCTGGAATGTCGCTGATATTGACGAAATGGCAAAGGCTGGCATTCCACCGTGCCATTTGCTGTTCCAGTTTTATGTCGCCAACGGAAAGCTCAGTTGCCAGATGTACCAGCGCAGTGCTGATACCTTCCTGGGCGTGCCATTCAACATTGCCAGCTACTCTCTGCTAACCATGATAATCGCCCAAGTCACAGGCCTGAAACCTGGCGATTTTGTGCATACTTTTGGAGACACGCATTTGTATCTGAATCATTTAGAGCAGGTTGACCTACAGCTGTCGCGTGCTCCACGGCCGTTGCCCAAAATGAAGATTAATCCTAAGGTCAAAAATATCTCTGATTTCAAAATAGATGACTTCGAGCTGATCGGCTATAATCCTCACCCAGCTATTTGGGCGCCGATAGCCGTTTAGGATCCAACCTATGGTGCTGTCGGCGATTGTAGCTGTAGACAACAAGGGGGTTATCGGCAAGGAGGGCGGTATACCCTGGTATTTACCGGCAGATCTGGCTCATTTTAAGCGGGTTACCCTAGGGCACCCAATAATCATGGGGCGCAAAACCCATGAATCTATTGGACGGGTGCTGCCGGGACGGCAGAATATTGTTATCACTCACGATAAAAATTACTTGGCTGAAGGATGCATGGTGGTTAATTCATTGCAAAAGGCCATCGACGCCGCCCAAGGGAAAGACAGTTATATTATCGGCGGTCAAAGCATATACGAGCAAGCTTTATCTGAAGTCCAGCGCATTTTTCTGACCAAGGTAGATGCTGACATAGCCGGTGATAAATATTTCAAATATAATCCGACGCAGTGGCGGAAAATCTCGTCTGAAAAACACCCATCAGATGACAAAAATCCGTACGCCTATGAATTTGTGGTTTTAGAACGTAAGCGCTAGCTAGCATAAGACTGACAAATGGTCGCATTTACTCGACAAATCCACCGAACGGACGTGCGATAATATAGGGGTGAGTAAAGAGTTCGAGAGATCATTCAAACTGCTCAATGCTGAGCAGCGCCAAGCCGTTGAACAAATTGATGGCCCGGTTTTGGTTATTGCCGGCCCCGGCACAGGTAAAACCCAGTTGCTGAGCACGCGCGTGGCACATATCTTAAACACCACCGACACACCGCCAAGTAACATCTTGTGCCTGGCTTTTACCAATAAAGCCGCAGTGAACATGAAAGAACGAATTATCTTGCTAGCTGGACAAGCTGGCAGCAGAGTTAATGCCAGCACTTTCCATAGCTTTGCGGCAGATGTTATGAATATCTACCCTGATTATTTTTGGAATGCCGCAAAACTATCTGTAGCCACAGAATCTACCCAGATGGACATAATTGAGTCAATTGTTAGCGAGTTACCGCTTAATAATCCACTGGCCTTAAAGTTTGCCGGCCAATATACATTATTGAACGATATCCAAAGGTCAATACAGTTGTCGAAAGAAGCTGGGTTGACAGCCGATAAACTCCGCGCGCTCATAGAAGTCAACATGGCGTACATTGACGAGATCGAGAGCCCTCTAGTGGAAATTTTGAGTCAGAAGTTGTCGCCAAAAAACCTAGACTCTTTGCTACGGAAAATTGAGGCTTTGCCCCGGCAAGATATTGATCAATATGTTTACCCTTTGACCTCTTTGTCTACCGTGATCAACGAAAGCCTGATCAACGCAATTAACGACGATAGTGCAAGCAATAGAACAACCAATACCAGTAGATGGAAGAGCCGGTGGGTGCAAACAATAGATGGTAGAAAAGGCATGTTCGCAGAGCGCAATAAAAACACCTGGTGGCTTAATTTAGCTGATGTTTATGAACAGTATCGCGAGAGACTTCACCAAAGAGGCTATTACGATTACGCTGACATGCTTGTAGAGGTCCTGGCGCAGCTAGAGCAAAATTCGGAAATACTAGCTGACGTCCAAGAGCGATTTAACTATGTAATGATTGACGAGTTCCAAGATACCAATCCGGCGCAAATGCGTCTGGCGCATCTTGTGGCCGACCATTATAGCGCCGAGGGGAATCCAAATTTGATGGCTGTCGGCGACGACGATCAATCAATTTTTAAATTCAACGGCGCCGAGATGAATAATATGCTCGGGTTTCGACGGGCGTATCCTAAGGCCAAAATTATCTTGTTGACCAAAAATTACCGTTCCTCGCAAGCCATTTTAGACACGGCCCAGAAAATAATCGAGCAAGCCGAGACGCGATTGGTCAACAGGGATAAGACCCTGACTAAGAGATTGCTGGCAGCAGCACCACCAGAGGACAAGGGTGAAATTCTAGCCACGGTGTATTCGTCGCGTGAACTCCAGCTAAGCGAGATAGCACAATCAATTAAACGCAACCACCGCCCGGATAAGAGCATAGCTATATTGGCTCGCGGGCACGAGAGTTTGATAAAAATGGCCGGTTTATTGCAACAGCTCAAAGTGCCGGTGCGTTACGAACAGCAGGCCAACATCCTAGACCATGAAATAGTAAACCAGGTCTACTTGATAGCTAAATTACTCCTAGCAATACAAGCCGGAGAGCGCGATGTGACCAACTCCATAATTCATCAGATTATCCGTTGGCAGGCGTGGGGCATTGATCCAAAGGAATTATGGAAGCTGGCAGCTGGCAACTACCCTAATAAGGATTGGCTAGACTCGCTCATCAGTAGCCACTCGAAAGGTCTCAAGGCTATAGGCGATTGGTTTATTTGGCTGGCCCGCCAGACGGACAACCAGCCACTGGCTGTTACCATTGAACAAATAATTGGTCTACGGACTAGCAATCAATATACTTCGCCCATCAGAGAGTACTTTATGAACGATGCCGCCGATAATACCAATGTTTACTTTCACGGCCTTTCGGCAATTCAGCTGTTGCGTGCACTAACGCATGAATTCTCGACAGCCAATGAGCCATCTTTGAAAGAGCTGGTCCGTTTTATAGAGATAAATAAAGATAATTCCAGAATTGTACCGGATGAATCTCCCTTCATAACCGGCCCGCATGCTGTGCAACTTTTAACGGTACATAAAGCCAAAGGCCTAGAGTTTGACCACGTTTACATAATCGATGCCACAGAAGATAACTGGCAGCCCCGAAAAGATCGGCGCCGACCACCGGCCAACTTGCCCCTGCAACCTGTGGGTGATGATTTCGACGATTATATCCGCCTGATGTACGTGGCTACCACGCGTGCCAGATCATCGTTAACGCTTACTGCTTACTCGCAGGATCACAGCGGCAAAGATATAGCCACTAGCTCAATTATTTTAAACGCGCTGCCGGTCAAGAAAATCAAAGAGACGAATAGACAGGAGCTTGTGACTATTCTGGAAGAGAATTTACGTTGGCCCCAGTTGCGTGGCGGCCAGGAAAAAGCCATGTTAAAAGCGCGACTGGAAACTTACAATTTAAACGTTACCCATCTCCTTAATTTCATGGATCTCACAAAGGGTGGCCCGCAATACTTCAAAGAAAGAAATTTATTGAACTTACCGGAAATTAAATCGGCCTCTTTGTCCTACGGCACAGCGATTCACGCCGCCATGGACGGGGCTCAAAAACTGGCCAACCGTCAAAACTTTAGTTTCAAACAGATAGTCGATATCTTTAAGACGACTTTGTTAACTGAACAGTTGCCTAATGTCCAATATCAAAGATACCTAACTCAAGGACAGCGAACCTTATCGCGATTATTTAAAGACTTTAAATACCGGCTGCCCAAGGGTAGTTACAGCGAGCAAAAATTTAAAGATATCATAGTCGGCCGGGCACGAATAAGCGGCAAGCTCGACAGAGTAGATAGTCTCGACGGCAAAACTAGAATTATAGATTATAAAACTGGCCGGCCTCTGGTGAGTTTTGACACTAGGGATAGATCCAGGGCACTTAAAGCCTATAAACATAAGCTCCAACTTATATTTTATGCTCTGCTCCTAGGAGGGAAGTCTGATGCGGTGGAGGGCCAGATGGTATATGTCGAAGCTGAAAACGAAAAAAATTTGATCAGATCTTACATCCCTACCAACGAAGATATGAAACGATTACGCCTGTTAATAGAAGCTGTCTGGCCCATGATAATCAATCTGGAGCTGCCTGATGTTTCGGCCTATACACAAGATATAGCTGGCATTAAGGCTTTTGAGCAAGACCTGCTCAAATAAAAAACACCCGGCGTTGTGACCGGGCGTTTTTATACAATCCGAAAGTTTTTTGTCTCTTTTAAACCGCTTTTTTATTGCCCTCGAAAAGCAAGGTGTATAGGTTATAGCCGACCAAACCACCGACCAACGGACCCACAAGATAGACCACGCTAGAGCTGCGAGCCGCTAATGCAACAGCTGGATTGATATAGCCCAACGATGCCGTTGCGGCAATCATGATGGCCGCAAAAACAACCGTGCCTAGGGCGATGGCTGAGGCCATAGTCTGGACAGCTTTGCTGACCAAGCTGGCGAAGGCAAAAGCCCAGATGGCTGCACCAACAGCCTCAGCTATAAACAAACGTGCGTCAAAGCTGATCGTCTTTGCTGGCAAAGTATGGTTGGTGAAATACTGGTAAAGTTGCCAAGCTCCTAAACCTCCCAAAACCTGCGCCACGATGTAAGCTACAGCCTTAACGGTGCCGATGCGGCGGGCGGTCCACATACCGAAAGTAACCGCCGGGTTGACGTGTGCCCCAGAAAGCGGAGCAAAGACCATTACGATAGCGGCCAGAGTCACAGCCGCACTAGTGGCGATAAAGTACGACACAGCAGTAGTGTTTGCCATCACCAAGATCACCATGGCTAAAATACCCGTGCCAATAAACTCCGCGCCAAGCTTTGCTGTCATGGCCTTATTAAATTTGTAATCAAACATATCTACCTTAGACCTCCCTTTGGTTAATCCTAATGCCCACTATATTACTATTCTTGCCAAATGCCAAATTAAGGGTCGGTTTGCTATACTTACATCAGATGAGCGATAGTAACAAAGCTGCGGTTACAATTTATAGTGCCTCCTGGTGCGCTTTTTGCCACATGGCCAAACAATACCTAGATGGTAAAAAGGTACCGTACAAAGATATTGATGTTGAGAAAGACGCAGCTGCCGCCCAAGCTTTGATGCAAAAAACCGGCCAAGCCGGCATTCCGGTAATAGAGATCGGCGATGAGACTATTATCGGCTTTGACCGCCCAAAAATAGATTTAGCGCTACGACACTACAAACTGGTTTAAGTATTAGCCATTTAGCGTCATAAGCATTATGAATAACGCTATATATAGTGCATAATTAACGCATGGAAGGCGAATTAGTTCCTGAAGCAGCTGAAATAAATATAGGGTGGTCAATTACTGCTGGCCATTTTGATCCGGACACTACCAGATTGACTCCAGAGGAAATGGAAAATCTGGACGACGATTGGGCCCGTTTCTTAGCGGATGTCCCTAGGGCCAAAACCCTGGCATCTCAGGCAGTGCTTGATGCTCTAAGAGAGTGTAGCCCTGAACTTTTTCCTGATGATGCTTCAGAAAAGCGAATGCAAGAATCTATTGAAGGTGTGGCTGCGGTTTGCGAAGGTTATTCGTTCGCACAGAGAAATGGTGATTTGAAGCAGGAAGCTTGGGATTTAGATCTTGAAACCCTTCCGGTAGTACTGGCTGCCAGATACCTTCTTGATCAAAGTACAATTGATCAGCCACGAACAGAAGAAAAAGAAAGATTCAAGTTCAAGCCATTGTCAAAAAGAGATGTGTCAAGATTCATTGACGCAATAGTAAGATATCTATACATACAACAAGAGGGTCGTAGTAACTAGATGGCGTTTGAGGATTATAAAACTAAGGATTCGGTGGTCGTCATTTATACCGGTGAGGGCAAGGGTAAAACCAGCGCCAGTGTTGGCTTGATGGCTCGGGCATTAGGTAACGGTTGGCGCGTGGCCTACATCCAATTCATCAAGCACTGGAATGTCGGCGAGCACGATTTTATACAGAAAATTGAGCCAGTTTTTGGTAAGAAGTTGCTGTTTTACAAGGGTGGTAAAGGTTTTTATAACGCCGGCAATCTATCAGCCAAAAACGTTTCAGCAAAAGAGCACAAGCAGGCTGCCCGTGACACCTATAATGTAGCCCTCAAAGCCACTACTAGCGGCAAATTTGACATTGTAATCTGCGACGAGATTAATAATGCCGTACATCACAGATTGATTACAAAAACCGATCTAAAAAGACTCATCAAAACCAAAGCTCCTAAAACCAGCCTGTGCCTCACGGGCAGGGACTTTCCGGAGGAGTTTTTGCCGCTGGTAGATATCGCTACCAATATGACTAAAATCCGCCACCATTTTGACGACAAGTATTTGGCCAACAAAGGTATCGATTTTTAAGGTTCTTTTTCAAAGAAGCAAATGTCTCATACTTTTGATCCGCCAAAAGTATGCAAAAGCTCTCGGGCGGTTGTCTCGACTTGATGTGTCTGATGTCAAAAAGAGGGCTTGCTAAAGAACTCCTCGTGAATATGCTCCCAGCATATTCACTTCGTCGAACATGCTTTAGCAACCAAGTACGCTCCTTTTTCACATCATCCACTCAGGTCTCGCCAGATGCCCGAAATAATATCAGGTTGGCTCCTTATGCCCAGGTCCATCAGCTACAGTTCTTGCTATAGGGTCGTGCCCTATAGCAGCTGATTCCTAATACTTTTCCACAGATTTAAAGCATAAGCATTATTTAAATTTGCATGTTTGTCCAGCTGAGTATATATTGAGAATTGTATTTAAATTTGCGGCACGACTGCCACCCCGTGAAAGCCGCAAAAAGGAGGCTCATGAAATTATATGACTTTTAGATCCGCCTTGGGCGGATTTTTTTGTTCGAGCAAATTTAAGTAAGTTCAAGGAGAAAATCATGAGCCAAACAACTAAAATAGTCCGCACGCTGCCGTGGGGAGAGGAAATCTATCTAGAGATCCCGCTGCACAAAAAATCAGCCAATAAGTTCTATGCCCGCCACGGCAAAACCAGTGAGGGCAGGGAGTATATCGAATTTTCTAAATTCGGGCCCAAGCCCAACACCGAGGGCGAAAGTTACATGCAAAAGCTAAGGCTTTATGCCCCGCTGCAATGGGCGCAAATCAAACACTACGTGGATGGCGAACTCGCCAATTCAATCGGCTGGGATCTTAAGACAGCCCAAAAAGAGTTCGAAGACTCGCTGCTCAAAGAAGAGTTCAAGGCTAAAGACAGAGAAAAGGTAACTGCGTAAACAGAGATGCAGGCAGTGAAGCTGGCCATTTCTGCCACCTCGCTGCCAATGCTATATAATTACCGTTGATGAGGAGTTTCGGGCGGCGGAGATGGAAACTAATCCATCTGTTAATTTTTATGTTTATCCTGCTGGCGGTTGTAGCTACGCAGTCGGGTTGGCTCGGCAAAGGCGCTAAGACCGCCGAGATGAACCAGCCGGGACTATACTCAATTGATCACTTCATAGATGGCGACACGATTGCCGTGAACATGAACGGCAATGTGGAGAGTGTGCGCATGATAGGCGTGGACACGCCCGAAACCCACAGACCCAACACGCCGGTGCAGTGTTACGGCCCGGAAGCTGCCAGTTTCACGCAAGCACAGATACGCAAGTACGGTAGAGTCCGTCTGGAAGCCGACCCGCTGGATACTAACCGCGATGTCTATGGACGACTTTTAAGGTATGTATACACTCCCGGTGGGACGCTGTTGGACGAGAAATTAATCCAAAAAGGCTATGGCTTTGCATATCTTAGCTTTCCGTTTACTAAATCCGACCAGTTCGCCGCCGACCAGGCGGCAGCTCAGCAGGCTAAGTTAGGCCTTTGGGGAAACTGTCATCCGTTAGTTAATCAGTACGGCGGCTACACCTCCAACCCGGCCTAATCGTTTTGAGCAGGTTTAAAAACCCAGAAGCGGTACCATAAGTAGTCCCAGACTGTAGTGAATCCGGCCGAGACGAAGAACCCGGCGTACGGTGTTATGCCGTTATAGATAAATGCGGCTACGATGGCGTAATCAAAAATCAAATCGATGCCGTTAATCAAAACATAGCGGAATATTACACGCTTGTCTTGACCCTTAAGCCGTGAATCATAAAAAGCCCAGTAGCGCTGGATGGCGTAGTTAGCCGACCAGCCGAAAATATCAGCCAAGACTTTGGCTACAAACCAGAACCAGTGAAAAACATCAAAGCATAGCGCGAAGATGGCCAGTCCGCCCCAGAAATATACGCCGCCGCCAACCATATATTCGGCGAACTGAATCAACAGCTTATGCTGCCGCCAACCGGTTGTAGCTTGTTTAATTGCCACGTTTTTTATGCTTTCCAAATTCATACCTAAACGGCTGGCCTTCCAAGTCGTCTAGGTGAGTAAGGCGATAGACCTCATGGGCAATATTTTTCAGGGCAAAACGAATAATACCTTCTTGCTGGTTGCGCCGTAAATCAACATAGTAGTACGTGTTATCTACAAAACCGAAGCCATGCTTCGCGGCTCTTGACACATAGTCATTATCTTCACCGTAGTGAATCTTTTCATTGAAGCCATTGTTATCTTCAAATACATCTCTCTTGGTGAAGATACAGTAGCCTTGAGCGATTGGATGCCTGGTATGGGCCAGAAGTTTTTGGTAATGATAGAGATTTGCTGTTCCAAGACGCGCTACAAAATTGGCTTTGACTCTCATTCTGGCAGAGGAAGTACTCCAGCCGTGTTTTTTAGTCTCCGACAGGAGCGTCTCGATGAAATTCGGGTCGTCGATGTTATCATCGGCATCTAAAAACAGCAGCCACCCACCGCGGGCCAGCTTGGCTCCTACGTTCCGGCCATGGCCCGGGCCTTTGGGTGGCGCCTCGGTAAATTTTATGTCCAGTTTATCCTTGAATGAATCGACTACTTCTTCGGTGCCGTCATTGGACTGGGCATCAGAGACAATCATCTCAAAATCTTTGAAATTCTGCCTTGCCAGGGCTTCAAGCAAGCGATCGATATAGGTCGCCTCGTTATATGCCGGGATGACAACTGAAACGATAGGTGGCTTAGCCATGCTTTAAGAGTACTATTCGTACTCTAGAGGCACAACCTCTCTAGAAATTTCTGGTTGTTTTTTTGACGAACCCAAAATTTTATAAACCGGCGCCAGGATAAATCTATCCAGCAGAACCAGTAAATACATGAAGTACATTGTAATCCAGATGCAAAATAAAATGGTAGCTTTAAACATACCAGCTCGGATATAAAACGTTCGGACCGCCCGGAACTGATAGTCGGTCTGGGTCAGCAAGGATTGATGTACGGCACGAAAGGATGATTCCGCGTCTATGTTATTGACGAATTGAAGCTGTCCTAATGTCCCTAGCAAGAAAGAAATATCATAGTCTTCCCAGATGTCCGGCCGTTGCAGTACTTTGCCTCTTATATGCTGCCAAGTACTTCGACGAATGGCGCAATTAGCGCCCCATAACATCCGTGTGCCAGCCAATCGACTGGCGCAAACGTTATAGAACTTAAAGACCCGGCTGCTACCCCTTTTAACTGCCATGTCGTAGGGCAGGGTACCTCCGGTGATACCGACCAAGTCCGGTTGGACAGCAAAATAGTTTTTAACGTTTCTGACCCAATCAATAGGCAGGATACTATCAGCATCTATCCGACCAATAATGTCTGAGCCGGCGGCATTGAAGCCTGTAGCCTGCGCAAAGGACTGGTGCTGGCGCGACTCATGTAATACAAGAACAAAGCTGTAAGACTTGGCTATTTTAACGGTGTTGTCGGTAGAATTATTATCCACTACGATTACCTCATCTGGAGCAACGATTTGAGAGGCAATAGAATCAAGGCACGCTTTCAGATAGCGTTGTTCGTTGTAAACTGGTATAACTATACTTAGCGTTAGCTTTTTATTATTTGTCATAAGCGATACATTCTTAGGATAGCAGAATAGTGCCAAAAAAACCGCAATCTGGGCAGGCTAGAGTCACAGCTAGGATACTTAAGAAGCCTGGGTATTGGCTGAGGTCAGTTGGCAAATATATTTGGCGAGGGTCAATTTTCCGCAAGACCCTGGTTTGTCTGGCCATGGTAGTCCTGGTACTTTTGGGGTCGATGTATGGCGTTGCCGAGTGGTATATCCACAAACACGCCGATGAACCGTTGACGCTGGGCGCTAGTTTTATCCCGGACTATGCTGAAAGTTTTGGCTTGGATCCCAAGGCTACGCTGACAGCGATGTTAAGTGATCTAGGCCTTAAACAGATACGGCTGGTCAGCTATTGGGAAGATATCGAGCCGCAGCCCGGTGTCTATGATTTTAGCCAGCTAGATTGGGAATTTGCTTTAGCCCAAAAATATGACGCTAAAGTGAGCTTAGCCATAGGTCTGCGCCAACCGAGATGGCCGGAGTGCCACGAACCCAGCTGGGCAGCCAGTGAGCCTGAAAGCCAGTGGGAACCTCAACTCTATAGCTTTATGCAGGCCGTGATCAACCGCTACAAAACCAATCCGGCTTTAAGTGACTACGAGCTAGAAAATGAATTTTTTATGAAAGCCTTTGGTACTTGCACTAACTTTGACCGCAACCGTCTGGTTAGCGAATTCAATATGGTCAAAAAACTTGACCCTAACCATAAGATGATTATCAGCCGCAGCGACAACTGGGTCGGCATTCCAATTGGCCAGCCAACGCCGGATGAATTTGCTATCTCGGTTTACAAACGCGTCTGGGACGCTAACTTCACCCACCGCTATTTTGAATATCCGCTACCACCGTGGTTCTATGCGGCTCTGGCTGGCAGCGAGGAACTACTGTCTGGTAAAGATATGATTATCCATGAACTGCAGGCCGAACCCTGGCCGCCCAAAGGCCAGGAGATAACAGATACGCCCTTGTCGGAACAGTTTAAGTCGATGGATGCCAAGCGTCTGGCCGCGCGTATCAAGTACGGCGAAAATACCGGTATGCGCACCATTGATCTGTGGGGTACCGAATGGTGGTACTGGCTGAAAGTCGATAAGCATGATTCAAGTGTGTGGAATGTAGTCAAGCAGGCTGTGCAACAAGCCCAGCTCGCCAATGAAAAACTGGCTCGTAATTAGCAGTTTACATTTAGCAATTTTCAATAATTTAACAAAGATCATTGATCAATGAAAAATAAATGCTAAGTGAATAATGTAAAATGATAAATGCGGCCGACAGAAGATTATAATATTGTTATGAAGAAGAAAAATACTTCTGTCGGCCGCATTACCAACCGCCGAGCCCGCTATGATTACGAGCTGGGTGATTCTTTGGTGGTGGGTTTGCAGCTTACTGGCGCCGAGACCAAGGCCCTACGCATGAAGCATGGACAGCTGCAAGGCGCTTACGTGGCAGTAAAAGATGGCGAGTTATGGCTGATCAACTCACAGGTGAATAGCTTACAGGGGGTACCGATTGCCGAAGATGTTCAGACCCGCAGCCGCAAGTTGCTGGCCAGGAAAAGTGAGATAGCGAAATTAGTTGCCGAAAAGCAAAGTGGCCGGACGATTGTACCGTTAGAATTACTTACCAGAGGTCGTTACATAAAACTACGCATCGCGGTGGGCAAAGGCAAGAAGCGCTATGATAAGCGTGAAACCATTAAACGCCGCCAACAAGAGCGCGACATAGAGAGGCGAGTAAGATGAAGATTTACTCCTGGAACGTTAATGGCATTAGGGCTGCGATCAATAAGGGTGAGTTTCAGAAATTTATCGCCAAGCATGACCCGGATATTTTATGCCTGCAGGAGACCAAGGCTAAGCAAGGGCAAGCCGAGATTGATTTACCCGAGTACCAGGAATTTTGGAACTCGGCGCACAAGCTAGGATATTCCGGAACGGCCATTTTTACCAAAACAAAACCCAATAAGGTTATCAACGATCTGCCGGAAAATTTAGTCAAAAAATACAATTTTGCGGACAATCGAAACCGCAATGCCGCCAACGAGGGTAGGGTAATTGCCGCCGAGTTTGACAAGTTTTGGCTAGTCAATGTCTATACAGTCAACGCAGTTGACGACCTAAGCCGGATCGAGCTGAGGCACAAGCATTGGGATCCAGCGTTTTTGGCTTATGTGAAGGAATTAGAGAAGAAAAAACCGGTGATTTTTTGCGGGGACTTAAATGTCGCCCACACCGAGAACGATCTGGCGCGGCCCAAAGAGAATATTGGTAAGCGTGGTTTTACTGACGAAGAGCGCGAGGGGTTCCAGAACTATATTGACGCCGGTTTTATAGATAGTTTCCGGCTATTTCACAAAGGTAACAGTTTTTACACCTGGTGGACGCACTGGGCTAATGCCCGCGCCCGCAATGTTGGTTGGCGGATTGACTACTTCTTAGTTTCAGCCAGTTTAAAGCCCAGAATCAAGTCTGCCGAAATCCACCCTGATGTTATGGGTTCCGATCACTGCCCAGTTAGTATCACTTTGGAGATGTAATATGCACACCGTAGCAATAATGGAAGGTTTCGCCGGAGGTCCACGGATTTCTCGGACGTTCCGGAGAGCGCTCGAGGCAGCCGGTTTTAAGATTACAAATCCTAAACATGCAGAGATAATAGTTGCTCATTCTGCGGCGTGCTATGACCTGCCCAAGCAATCAAAAGCTAAAATATATATGCTAATCGGACCGCCGCATTGGCCAGGGTTGTCGATTATTAAACGCACGAGGAATAAAGTCCAAAAAGACAAAGAGGCTATTCTCAGTACCTACGGCCGCAAGCACTGGCGAAAAAAGAAACGCTTACAGAGATTCTACATAATCGTCAAGCCTAAGTATCTGTGGTTGGTGCTTAACAGCAATAGTAAAAATCTTGATTTTCTCGAAGAATTACAAGGCAAAAATGTGATTTTAGTGCGGAACCATGACGATGATTACTGCACCCCGGACATTAAAGACTTCACCCACGATTTTAAGCATGTTAAATATGTGTCCCTCCCGGGAGGGCATGACGATTGCTATACAAACCCTAAGCCCTATATCGATTTACTCCTCAAGGAACTATAATTGAATAATGATTGTATGGAAAAGACGGGTTGCGTGCTTGGATGAAGCGCAAGGCACTGGCGAGAATCGGACTGAGCCGTACAGGAGGGTACGGTGAAGGAGTATCGCAGCCAGCAACGTAGCGATTCGCCAAGAGCCAGTGGCGGTGTTTCTGGCTCCGCCAGAAGGCAGGCCGCCGCGGCACGCAAGCCGTTCGCGGTTTTTGATATAGATGGGACACTGATTCGGTGGCAGCTGTACCACTCAGTAACTGATACGCTGGCCCGCCAGGGTAATATCGACCCAAAGCTATATCAGACGATGCGCGATGCCCGCATGGCTTGGAAAAGACGCACTAGCTCATCATTTAAAGACTATGAGTCTAAGGTTATAGTCATATATGAAACGGCCTTAAAAGATATTACTTTCGAACAACTGGACAGGGCAATTAACAGTGTCTTTGATGAATATAAAGATCAGATTTACACCTATACTCGCGATTTAATCGCAAAATATAAGAAACAGGGGTACTTACTGTTCGCGATCTCCGGTTCACAAACAGAGATTGTCGCTAAAGTGACAGACTATTATGGTTTTGATGATTTTGTAGCGACAGAGTACAAACGCTCCAAGAACGGTTTTTCCGGCGCTAAAATTGTACCGGCTCATTACAAAGACAGGGCTTTGAAAAAGCTGGTAGAGCAGCATGACGCCGTCTATACGGGTAGCGTTGGGGTAGGAGACAGCCGCAGTGACGCGGCGATGCTCGATCTCGTAGAACAACCGATAGCCTTCAATCCGGAGCGCGAACTTTTTGACTATGCAACCAGCAAAGGCTGGAAAATAGTTGTGGAACGCAAAAACTTGGTTTACGAACTGGGAAAGAGAGATGGAAGATACCAACTGGTTAAAACAAACGCCGGATAAGCCGTTATTTCCGGACCTGCTTTGGAGCCGGCCAGAGAATAAGCGCCAAGCGGGCAAATTACTGATTGTCGGTGGCAGCTCGCACGGATTTGCCGCCCCGGCAGTAGCTTTTGCGGCTGCTGCCAAAGCTGGTATCGGTACGGCACGCGTGCTACTCCCCGATTCTACCAGAAAGATACTGGGAACAAGTTTTGCCGAGGCAATATTTGCCCCGAGTACGCCCAGTGGCAGTTTTAGCCGTCAGGCCTTTGCAGAGCTGCTAGAGAATGCTGACTGGGCTGACGGCGTACTACTGGCAGGCGATTTTGGCCACAATTCCGAAACTGCAATCCTGCTCGATTCATTCTTAGACAAATACAGCGGGCAGGTGACTGTGGCCCAAGATGGAATTGATTACTTCTTAGACTCAACCAGCAAGCTCCTGAACCGGCCTAACACCGTATTGGTTATCAATTTAGGTAAATTGCAAAAACTGGCCAAAAATAACCGGCCAAGCACCCCAGTATTGCACAGTATGAACTTGCACGAGCTGGTCGTGGTACTGACAGATTGGACTAACAGCTGCCCGGCGACCTTCATCACAAAACACGCCGATAATCTGGTTGTCGCGTCGGGCGGAAAAGTCAGCACCACCCCTAAGCCGGCCGAATCTAACTGGCAAACAGTTCTAGCCGCTTACGCTAGCGTCTGGCTCCTCCAACAGCCGCAAAAACTCTTCGATGCCCTGACGACTGCTGTTTATTGCTTCGATCTTTAACTTGATGTGCATATTCATAGATAGGGGCCCACATCATCCCCAAGGTTAGTGAATAAAGAAACTCCTCGAGAGGTATTCCAAAGAGCCAGACATGGCTAGTTCTCTCCAGATGATAATAATTATTCAGAAAGGAAGGAAAGAGAGCCTTGAAAATTAAGAAGAGGATTGCATACAGAATCATAAAAAAGGCACCTCCGAGTAGTGCATGTCGAAGTAAATCTCTGCGCTGCCAAACAATTGCGACAGCACCAAAGAGTTGGAGAAAAATAAACAAATAAACTGCATTGATCGGCGTGAGAACAAAGACCAGGACGCCTGCTAATAACCCGACCCAGAGCGCATAATCTTTCTTCAGATGTTTATTAGATTTTTTCGAGACCCTAAAACTAAACACAACTTCGTAAAGTGCGGCTGCGATCCCGCCAACGAAAAACATGTAGAGTGCGTCTTCTATACCCAGCCCACCAGTTTTTATGTTCAAGTTTAGTATACTTGGGGGCTCCCAGTAACCGGGTGTAATTGCTTTTGCAGGATCAGACGACAACAATCTTGATAGTAGAAAAACAGCCGTCATATAAAAGAGGTAAAGCAAGCCGCTATATGCCATGACTCGGCGCAAGTCTCTTCTTAGAAAACAAAGGAGGACAAAAACGATCGCAAGCCCAATAGTCCCGATTAAATATGCATGCATATTATTTCTTATTGTTCGCTGTGACTCTCCTCCGACTGATATGGACCGGGGCGTACCCAAATTCAAAATCGCGTAGAGGCCCAACTATGGCAGCGAACGCTGCTCCCCACATAAATTCAGTCAACGGTACAATGCCCAGAAACATCGGCACTTTTTCATAGAGGAAGAAGTAATTCTTCAAGTAATTGGGTATTAGGAGCAGGGCTAGCATCTCCATAAAAGTTAGAAGCGACCCGCCAAGCAGGGCTGAGAACACAGTTTCCATGATTAGGTCTTTACGCCAAAGCACTATGGCAATAGCCGGAACTACAAAACCAATAGCGCTAGCATAAATACTATTCATATATTGGGTAAGAATACCTACCGACAAGAGCTCTGACACGATTAGCAGGGAAACTATCCAATAGTGCGGATAACCCTTCCTCCGCAATCTTTTATGGAATACAACGTCGTACATAGCCACACATACACCTCCAAAGAAGATACCGAAAAAGAAATCTTCTATACCACCGAATCTACCAATGTGAAAGAGGAGAGGCGGATGCCAATAATCACGGAAAAAGACGCCTTCCGAGAGAATACCCACTAAACCTACAGCTATGCCCATTCTGAGCATCCGCCGACGCAAATCTTTTCGTGCATTATAGATAACAGCAAAGACACCTAGACCACCAATTGATCCCCAGAAATACGCATATTTCGTAAACAGCTCAGCCATCAGTCACTAGGCGTCCTTTTGCGATCCCTAGCTATTTCAATGACAGGCCTCACAAAACTAGCGGTCTGCTTTAAGGAAAGATAGCTGAGAGCCTTTTTGATATCCCTTTGGGCGATTACCAACATCTCTTTTCTGTTGTCCATCGTAGGAGAAAGTACTGTCTGCCCTTCTTTTCTATCCACATTGAGATCGACAGATGAATCATACAGATTCGCTAGTCCAGCCGCCGTAAGGAAGAAGCTTTCGAATCGATTATAGTTGGGCTGCTTTTTATCTTCCGGAGCGACTATGTGAGTGAACATAGATGCTTGCATCTGGCCTTCAAGGAGAACGTCCTGACCGTATTTTTTAGGGTCGGTTTCGGCCCTTAGCTCATTCTGAAGAGCGATTATTTGTAGGCCTCTCTTTAAAAAAAGCTCGGACTGCTTATCGTCTAGATTATGGCGTAGTTCTCGAGCAAATTGGGTAGTTGACCCATTGACTAAGTATTGATCGGCTGCCTCTGGCCCAAATATTTTTTTCAGAATTTGGACCGTAGACGCTTTTGCGTTCTCGTCCGTACCATCGAATACGCTATCAACATCTTTTATTAAGAGATTGGCTAGAGTCCAGTTCCTCAAGGTCTTGTCGCTCAGATCAACACTAAAGATGTTTTTGGCAATTTTACCTAAAAAATCTATCGCAGCAGCATGGCGGCTGTACCTATCTATATCACTTGTGTCTTTCAGGAGTAGTTCGGACGTATCCATTTTTTGTTTTTATGAGCTACCGTTAGTTAACTATTTGGAGCTATAAATGTCAATCCAGACGGACAGCGGCAGCTGCCAAGGCCGAAACTTTAGTTTTTAGGCTGCACCGCCTGATTGAAGCTGTACCACGTTTGCTGAAGGATGTTTTCTATTTGCGGCCAATCGTTTTTAACCGCGTGTTGATCGCCCTCATGCGTCAGCATTTCTGCAGCCTCCGCACGGTAGACGGCGTATTTCTTTAAAACCTCGGGTTTGCAGGCGTAGACTACGCCGGCCGCCTTGGCAATGCTCTGCTCAAGGCTCTTATCATACTTTTTGGGATAACGGTGGATGTCCCACCACTCCAGCTCTAGCTGGGCGGCTTTATGATAGTCGAATGGCGCAAGCGCGTGGTCGGAGCCAATCTTGTAGAACTTGACGAGACTTTTGAGCACCCTCAGGTAATTCTCATGTCCTTTATGGCGCCGATAGATCATTGCCGCCATACCACCATGCCAAGCTAGCCGAATGGCCAGGATCCAGCCACACTGGAACACATTACGCATAAAGATCAACAATTGCCAAGCCAGCCGTAAAAACTGGTGGTTATAGTAGGACCGCCACATTTCGGTTTCTATTTCGGCGGCTTTTAGATAGTCCGCTTTGTGTAAATCAACCTTGGCCATAATGTGATGATTAGACCCATTTAAAAATTTTGTGGTGGGTGAGGAGGGAATCGAACCCTCACATCTTTCGATACACGATTTTGAGTCGTGCGCGTATACCAATTCCGCCACTCACCCTTCGTCGGAATCGACATTCGGCTTCCGTAAGCGCATGATAACTTGCTTACTGCTAACCTCAGGTCGTTTCCTCCTCTTTAGTAGTTTTGCAAAACACTACGGCAATGCGAAGTTTCGCGAAACTATAAAAACAGGTGCAGAACAGGTGTATTGTACAATAAACAAGAGAACTTTATAACTCATGGATGACAACAACAAAATACACGGGGGCCATTTTGATGCCTCACTGCCGCTACCTGGGGATTCTGGCGCTAATCAGGCAACAGATAATAAAGACCAGCAGCGCCATCAACGTGATGCTATAACTGACGCGATCAGGCGAAGGGTGCAAGCGGCTTATGGTGACGCCCCGAACGTTAGCGAGGAAGTCGAAGAGGTCCTTAATCCAGAAGCCCACGCCAAATTATCAAGGCACCAAAAATACGTACTGGAGCTGACCAAGTCCGGCCGGCCGATGCACGAAATCCAAACCGCCTGGCACGAATATTATGCTGGCCTGACAGATGCCGAAAAACACCAGGTTTGGCAGGAATTCTACGCCGCACAGGGCACCAGTTTGCCTGTGGCGACTCGGGTCGCAGAAAGTTCTAGCAAGCCAGCGACCAAAAGCCGTATGCGGCCAGCAGGCCAGCATAAAAGACTAGCACCCAGGCGCGTGGGAGCACTTAAAGCGATTAACCCGCCGCAGCACGTCCGCTCACTACTATTCGGGCTGGGTGTTGGCTGTGTGGTGTTGCTTATCTTTTTATTCAGTTTTTTCAACCAGCAGTTTATTGCCCCCTTTATCCAGCCCAGCCGCAATGTTACCAACACGCCGATTATCGAAGGTAGCAGCGCTATCGGTTCTGCTTCGGAGATTATCATCCCTAAAATTAACGTCGAAATACCGGTGATTTACAATGTAGATTCGATTAACGAGCAGGCTGTACAGGATGCCCTGCAACAGGGTGTGGTCCACTATGCTGATACGGCCCTGCCTGGCCAGGACGGTAACGGTGTGATAGTCGGGCACTCGTCTAATAACATCTTGAACCCCGGTCATTATAAGTTCGCGTTTGTACTGCTAAACCGGCTAGCGGTGGGGGACACGTTTTATCTGCAAAAAGATGGCAAACGTTACACCTACCAGGTTTATGAGAGAGAAATTGTTAAGCCAACGGATGTGGGCGTGCTCGGGCTAACCGACAAGCTGGCAACTTTCAGTTTAATTACTTGCGACCCGCCGGGCACTAGCGCTAACCGCCTGGTGGTGATCGGGCAGCAAATCAGCCCGGATCCGTCCGCTAATATCGCAGCCAACAATCAGAACAATACCTTAGCGACCAAATCGGCCATTATCCCAGGCAACTCGCCTAGTTTGTGGTCGAGGTTATTAAAATTCTTAGAGCATTAAAATCTGCAAGCTACTGTGTGCTTGCCGGCAAGTCAGCGCCGGCGCGCATATCAACGTTTTCTAAAACCGCTGAGACACCGTCGCTGGCTGGTGCCGTAGTCAACAGATGATTATAGTCGTTGCTGAAAAAACCACCTTGGACAAAATCTGTAGGTATCAGCGATTGCTTGTTGGTGCCATCGCCGTCCATCACGTACGCCTGGCCGTTACTGTCGCCAATCAGCCGGTTACCATCCATCCAGGACATTACGCCCGCCAAAGGAGCCTGCAGAGTATATTGATAGCGCGTTTGGGTCTCAAAATCATAAGCCCCAAATTGTTGTCCGGCTTCCGCTGCTATGAAACGGGCGTTGGTAGAAAAGCTGATTTTAGTGGCACCGGCAACCCTGAGGCTAATAAACGACAAGGCCTTGCTATTGGCGGTATTCTGTAGGCTGTTGAGAGGATTTTTATAAAGGTTGACGTGGTCACTGGCGCCGCTACCGGCAGCATAGTACCAATCGCCCTGATACTGGGCGGCATCTATAAGATAGTTTGTGCTTGCCGAGAAGGTATCTAGCGCGTAAGTCTGGCCATTATTCCATATGCGGGCCTGGGCCTGGCCGGCAGGCATTTTATTATCGGTGACATAAGTCAAAAGGGAAGTCCCATAGCCCTTGAAGGCTAGCACGTGGCTCAAGAACGGCGGGTCAACTACGCTTTTGCTGGTGTCAGCCACGCTTAAAGTTTGGGCACTAGCGTCATAAACATACAACTGGCTGATTGATTCATTGCGCAATTCTACCTCTGACGGGTTAATATCCAGTAGTTTATTAACGTTAAAGGAGTCGCCGGGCGAAGTCCGGTTAAAGACAATGTATTCACTGCCGCCTTGATAGTCGTGCTTGAGCAGCAAGTGCACGTTATCGGTAGACCAAGCCACTTCTGTAAGGATGCTGCCAGGCTGGTCGGCATTGGTCAATAAATTACTAGGCAGGGCGATGGTTTGAGGAGCTTGAGACAATTTAGTAGTATCAAACTGATCAAAGCTTACTGTAGCCGGATCAGTACTGGGCATTTGCACCAATAGCCAATGCCGATCTGGTGTTTGAGTTATTAGGCTTGGTTCAGCTGAATAGGTTTTCATATTGGCAACCCGTGGTTTTTGAGGGAACAGAAAGGGATAGACAAAACGGTCTATAGTTTGCGCGTTCAAGGTGATGGCGCGCTGCCAATCGCGGTAACCAGACCTTGTCAGTTTAAGCGTATAGTTACCGGCGGCCAGCACCAAGCGTGCTGAGGTAGTGGTATGGAGCGAGGAGCCATTGAGGTAAATTTCTGCCCCGCTGGGCTTGGAACCGACAAATAATAGGCCGTTTTGCACTACGTTGCCGGTTTTAGTATTAATGCTGTAGCCATATGCGCCGTAAACCAGAACTATTGTCGCCAAAGCAATAGCTATAGTTACTAAGACATAGCCAATTATTAATCGGATCTGATAGTTGCGCCGTTTACGGGGGTCAAGAAAATCCATTATTTATTTACTGGTAGCTCTTCCGCATTGTCGCACAAATAAGATAAGAGCTCAAGGGCTAGGGTGCTCCTTACAATACTTGCAATGGTTGGTGGTCGGGTGGTAATATGGGTGACGTATCAAAAGGGGCAAGCTGATCTGTAGTGAGTAAAAACTCCAGCACAAGCATAATCGAAATCAACGGTAAAAGATATGATGCCGTCACCGGCCAGCTAATCGGGGCGGTAAAAAGGGTAGCGCGCCAGGTTAAACCGGCCGTTGGAGTTATCGACGGCTTCGTGCGCAGGCCCTCTGGCCGAAAGACTACCAATCAGACCATAAGATCAGCCCCCCAGCAACGCCATGTCCAGAACATCCAGCGTCAACCGCAAAAATCACAAACTCTAATGCGCCGAGCAGTAGCTCGTTACACCCAAGTACTAGCCTCCAACGATAACCCGCGGCCTAAAGCGCGCAGTACCAAACTAAGACCTAGTCAAACTTTGCGCGCCAAGACGGTAGCCCAGAATGATAAAGTCAACCGTTTCGGCAATCCTTTGAACACAGCTAAAGCAATTATGAAAAATACTCCTTTGGTCGGGCAGGTCATAACACGCCCTACAGCCCTTACTGCGCCCCAATCAGGCGTTGTAGCAGCCAGCACGCAAGCCATGCCTAGCTTGGTAGCTAGTGTTTCGCCGCGCAATTTAGAACGGCTGTTAGACGAAGCGTTGACTCGCGCTGATTATCATAAAGATATGATCCGGCGACAGCTGGCCGGCAATAGCCTGTGGGGTCGTATCAAGCTCATGCCCAGATGGCTGAGCATTGGTGTCAGCTCATTAGTTGTTTTGCTGCTTGGCAGCTTTTTTGCTTGGCAGAATATCCCACAGGTTTCAATGCGCCTAGCAACTAATGAAGCTCATGTCAGTGCTTCGATTCCGAGCTACACGCCAGTCGGTTTTGCGATAGCCGTACCGGTCAGCCACACCAACAAAGCCGTGACTATCGAGTTTAAATCAAGTGAGGATAGCTCCCAGACGTTTTCTATCACTCAGCAGGCTTCAAATTGGGACAGCAGCACCCTGGCTGCCAGTGTAGGGGCTAAAAGCGACCAGGTCCAGACTTCAAACGGCACTACGGTATATATATACGGTGCGAATAATAATGCTTCGTGGGTAAATCGCGGAGTTTTGCACACCCTCAGCGATCAGGCCGGTTTATCATCGGATCAGATTCGTAGTATAGCCGACAGTATGCAATAAAATCCCTGGCCGCCACCCCTCAGTCACTAGTATACTGGTGATATGGCTAGAACTAGATTTGCTCCTAGTCCAACGGGGTATCTACATGTTGGTGGCGTACGAACGGCACTTTTCTCCTGGCTGGTCGCCAGGCAGGGCAAGGGCCAATTTATCCTTAGGTTGGAAGATTCCGACAAGAAGCGCGAAGTTGCCGGTGCCGATAAGCATGTTATGCAGAGTCTTAAAGCACTTGGCTTAGACTACGACGAAGGTCCCGATGTTGGCGGACCATACGCGCCGTACCGCCAGAGCGAGCGGCTGGCAAGCTACAGGCAGTGGGCGAAAAAATTAATAGCTAGCGGCCGGGCTTACGCCGATCCGTACAGCACTGAGCAGCTGGAGCAATTCCGCCAAGCAGCCAAGGAACAGAAAAAAGCTTTTTTGTTTCGCCAGCACCGGCCAGAAAACCCGCCAGCTTGGGACATTGGCCGGCCGTTGCGTTTTAGATCCGACCCCAAGCCATACCACTGGCACGATGAAGTAATGGGTGACTTATCGACTGGGCCAGAAGTTATCGACGATTTTGTGCTGATCAAGTCCGACGGCTATCCTACTTATAATTTTGGTCACGTCATCGACGATACTGAGATGAAAATTACGCATATTATCCGCGGGCAAGAATTTTTGGCCAGTGTGCCGAATTATCTTAATCTCTATGAAGCCCTAGGCGTGCAACCTCCGCTTATGGCGACAGTGCCGCACATCTTGGGTCCGGACGGCAAAAAGAAATTGTCTAAACGTGATGGAGCCAAGGACGTGCTGGACTACTTGAGAAATGGTTTCTTGCCCGAAGCATTGATAAACTTTATAGCCAGTCTTGGTTGGAATGATGGCAGCGAGCAAGAAATATTCAGCCGAGAAGAGCTGGTAGCTAAATTTAGCCTCAATCATATACAAAAAGGTGGGGCTCGTTTTGACGAGCAGCGGCTGCTTTGGATGAATGGGCACTATATCCGCAAAAAACCATTGGGTGAGCTTTATGAGTTATCGAAAGATTTCTGGCCGCGCTCGGCTGTCGGAGTTTCTGACGAATACAAAAAAGCTGTTCTTGGCTTGATAAGCGAGCGGCTGAAGTTCCTGGCGGAGATTCCCAGTCTAACTAGTTTTTTCTTTGAAGACTTACCAGTGGATTTAAAGTTGATCGATGACAATGAACAGCTAGGCAAGTTCAGTCATGATGAGTTGAGAGCGCTACTAGAAAAAGTCAGTTTGGGATTACAGCACAGCGATTTCTCGGTTGAAGGCCTTAACAAAATCCTTAATGGACTGCTTGAGGAGACCAGCCAAAAGCCCAGTGTGCTATTCAGCTTGATCCGAGTTGCTACTACCTGGGCTCCTGCCAGCCCGGGCCTATCAGAAACGCTACATGTATTGGGGAAAAATAAAAGCTTGGAGCGCATAAAGGCTGCGGGGGCTGCCCTGTCTTAAGTAAACTTAAGGGGTTTTGTTACAATAAAGGGATGGACGACATAACACCGCCGCCCGGGTGGCCTAGACCACACGTATCCGCCCATAAACCAATGCACAGTTTACGCCTGCGCGGCCAATCGCATAGTGAAGCCCAGAAGCGGCTTGCCCGCGTTAAACCGGAAACAGCAGCTCAGCCAGTACCACTCGCGATACCCTCGTCTGATACCATAGGGATCAATGAAGCCGAGCTGGAAGCTAAAGCCCACAAGCAAAAAGCCAGTAGACGCTGGTGTTTCAGCTTCGCCTGGTGGCGCCGGCTCAACCGTAACCTGCGCTTCGGTATCATTGCATTGGCTTTACTAATACTTGGAGCAGGTTCATTTTTAATTTATACATATGAGCATTCAGGTGGTGGGGCGTCATATTCATTTACCAAGCATAAGCCTAAGGTACCCGCTACTGTAGCCTCTCCGCTTACCGGCGTACGGGTGGCTCCGGCCTTAGCCGCCCGGCCAGTCACGGGAATAATGATAGAAAACAGTGGTGATGCCCGGCCGCAATCCGGCTTACAGGATGCTGGCGTGGTATACGAGGCCATAGCTGAAGGTGGTGTCACACGCTTTTTGGCCCTATTCCAAGATAGCTCCCCCCAGTACATCGGGCCCGTGCGTTCACTACGGCCCTACTACATAGATTACGCGGCACCCTTCCAAGCCAGCATTGTACATGTAGGCGGCAGCCCGGATGCGCTGTCCGAGGTTGGAAACAGTAGCTTTCGTAACCTGGACCAATTTTTTAACGGCAATTATTTTACACGCGTAAACAGTAGGTACGCGCCTCATAACGTATACACTAGCTTTAGCCAGCTGGACGCCCTCAATAAATCCAAGGGCTATAATAGTAGCAGTTTCACCAGCTGGCCGCGTAAAGCCGATAAGAAATTGGCGGTGCCGACTGCCAAAACCATAGATTTTGCTATCTCCGGACCAGATTATTATGCGCATTATGACTACAACGCGGCCAATAATAGCTATCTACGCAGCGAGGGTGGGGCAGCGCATATGGATTTGGTTAGCGCCAGCGACACTACCGGCGTGCAGCTTGACCCCAAGGTGGTGATCACGATAGTAGTTCCTCTCTCCAACGGAGCGCTTGATGCTTCCGGCGCATACTACTCCGAGTACGCCGATACTGGTAGCGGCACGGTTTACGTATTCCAGGATGGTGGCGTAACAGTTGGCACTTGGAACAAGGCCGGCATTTTCGACCAGCTTGCATTTAAAGACTCGAGTGGTAATCCGATTAAGCTCGATGCTGGCCAGACTTGGATAAGCCTGGTAGCATCTGCCAGCGAAGTTTCATATAAGCCCTAGCGGGCTCAAGGCAATTGGTGATCCCAAGGGGAATCGAACCCCTGTTGCCAGGATGAGAACCTGGCGTCCTAACCGCTAGACGATGGGACCAAAGTATCGTGTCTTGAACTTTAAAGGGGCCGTCAATTATTTTTAACCCTCAAAGCATAGCACACCCTAACTGCTGTTAACAGGGGCGAAGGTCGCCGGCGGCATAGCAAGTTTTTCTTATGAAGCCCGCAGTTTCTATTGCTAGACACAAGCATAATGCCATATAATTGGGCTTAGCCATACGTGGGCTCCCTGAGCTTGTCGAAGGGTTCCTCCGCGTAGACTACTACACAACCCAGGGTGGTACACAGCTGTCACTGCCAACCCTAAAATACGCGCTAAGTTTCCGGTTATGAGACTTTTAAGAACGGTTGGAAGTTTTTATCCGGCAACTCCGTTTTCAAAAACCGTTCGCCAACATCAAATCAACAGATGGATGGCTCTCTTTTTATAACTTTAAATAATCCGGACTAGGAGTTAAAAATGGAAAACGTAAACCAAATCAATAAAGAGGTAAATATTGTCGCTTACTACTTTCATAACCGCGGACGGCGCTTGCGCTGCTTTCCCAAGAGTATGGAGTGGGGCAGTCGGCGTGTTACCTTTACCGAAACCGGCCTGCGCCACCCAACTAAAAAGGGCCAGCGCATGGTACACGTATTTGATATGTCTGATGGCAGCGCCGATTACCGCCTGGAGTTTGACGCTGCTGCCCTCAGCTGGATATTGGTTTCTATAGCGGAGCCTAACTATGCCGCATCACGGCTCGTATCTACAGTTGCCGCTTAACAGTGCGCCGGCCGAGGTCATGTATATCGATCTCAATAGTTGTTTAGCAGCGCTTACGCTTATGAGACACCTCCTCGGGGTTTCTCATCGCGCCGGGCGCGGAGTAAATCCGACGCTCGGGCTGCTTTTCCCGAGGAAAAAGTGATGCCTGGCCTGCGTCTACCCCTCAATGAGGCCGAACCCCAGATTATGCATGTAGATCTGAATAGTTGTTTTGCTACGGTAGAGCAACAAGCTAGGCCAAGCCTGCGCGGCCGGCCGCTAGGCGTGACCAACCGGTTGACTAAAAACGCCTGCGTCGTGGCCGCCAGTTATGAGGCCAAGAAACTGGGGGTTAAAGTCGGCATGACTTTTTCTGAGGCCAAACTGCTAGCCCCGGGCTTGGTAATGGTTGAGACTGATCCGCCTAAATACCACTACGTTTACCAGATACTGGTGGATATCATGCGTTCGTATTCGCCGGATGTGCAGATGAAGAGCATAGACGAAGGCATTATCGATTTTACCGGCACCCGTTTGGTAAACCAGCGGCCACTGCCGGATATCGGCTACGAGATAAAACGGCGCCTAAGAGAGGAGGTGGGACACTGGATGACCTGCAATATCGGCATTGCGCCCAACCGTTTTCTAGCCAAGACCGCTGCTAGTTTGCACAAACCCGACGGTCTAGATGTTATCGATCACAATAACTTGCGGCGGGTGTTGTCCTGTTTGGGGCTAACGGATCTAACAGGTATCGCCGAGCGTAACCAAGCGCGGCTTAACGCCGCCGGCATTTACAGCTGCCAGCAGTTTTTGGACGCCCCAGCCGAACTTTTGCATAGCAGGGTATTTAAGAGCATCTGCGGCGAAGATTGGTACCGCCGGCTGCGAGGTTATGAAGTGGATAATTTTGAATCGGCTATCAAAACTATCGGGCGGCAGTTCGTGCTGGACGAGATGCACCCCACAGAGGAACTAATCCGCTCGCGCCTGAGCTACCTATGCGAGACGACAGCCATGAAACTGCGTTATAAAAATATGTCGGCCCGCGGCATACACGTTTACGTGCGCTACGCCAGTGGTGATTATTGGTACGAACGGCGGATGTTTAAAAGTAGTTTCTTCAGCAATGCCGAAGTCTACCGTCGCGCCACGCTATTATTTAACCGCCGCCCGCGTGATGAGCCCGAGCGCGAAATTGGTGTTAGTTGTTACGGCTTGGAGCCATCCAGCCTCAACCAGCTAAGCCTACTGGAAGGAGTAAACCGCGAAGCCTGGTTAACGGAGGCCGTGGATCAGATAAATAATCAGTTCGGTGAATTCACCGTGACTTTCGCCAGCAGTTTATCGGCCAAAGACAGCGTTAAACAAAAAATCCCTTTTGGCTCTACCCGCTATTTTGAACTGCTATGCAACCGGGCCTAGGCCTTGCGTCGCGGTGGCCTGCTCCCCGACAAAGTCGGGAACTCTGCCACCACTTCTGGCGCATCACCGCGTTACCAGCTGTGGTACTTGCTCAACGTATTGCTTATACGTCTCCCGCCGCTCCTCGCTGGTGCCTTGTGCTGCATCCAGACGCAAGATCTAGGGCTTAGTTGAAAGATGTTCTAAAATAACAGATAATGTTAAGCGTTAGTAAGATCAATGCAAAAACAGATGATAATTATAAAAACGGTGGGCAAGAGTGTGGTTTTCAAAACGCAAAACTAAGGATGTAAAGGCCAGGAAAAGCCGCAGTGGTTTAGCGGTTAGTGAGCGCATACTCAAAGACGAACGGCTTAGTTCTGACTTTATTTTGGGTGCCATCGAAGATGGTGTAATAATGGTCGGCCGTGACAACCTTATCCAATTGATCAATCCGGGTGCCAGCGAAATCAGCGGCTGGCCGGCTGAAGAAGCAGTCGGATTGGACTTCCACAGTGTTCTCAAGCTAGTTAACCAAAAGGGTGAACCCTCTCCACCAGAAGCCCACCCTTTCAGCAAGGCCCTAGCTAGTAATGCTACGGTGCGCGATAGCCGGGTTTGGCTGGCCACCCGGAACGGTAAGACCCGACCAATCTCACTGGTCGTATCACCAGTGCCCGATGAGAACAACCGTTCTACCAGTAACGTAGTAGGTGTCTTCAGAGACATTACTAAAGAACAGGCCGAGGAGGCTCAGCGTTCAGATTTTATTAGTACTGCCAGCCACGAGATGCGTACACCACTGGCAGCCATAGACGGTTATTTGGCGCTGGCTTCCAACCCCAAGATTGCCACTATGGACAATAATGCCCGTAAATACGTCGATAAGGCTGCTATGGCTACGAAGCACCTAAGCGCGCTATTCCAAGATTTGTTAACTAGCTCCCGAGCTGAGGATGGTCGTTTAGCCAGCTACCCCGCAGTGGTAGAAATCGGCGAAACGATAGAGCAGGTAGTGGAAGCTGAGCAGTTTAAGGCCAAAGACAGGAGCCTAATTATGCATTACGTCGTCAGCGCTGACAAGGACGTCAGCGGCGGCAAGGTGGTACGCCCGCTGTATTACGCTTACGTAGACCCTAACCGTATCCGCGAGGTGCTACAAAATATTATCGACAATGCTATTAAATACACGCCTAGCGGCAATATCACGGCACGCCTGACTGGTGATAATTCGGTGATACAGTTGCAGGTAAGCGACACCGGGCCAGGGATCCCCCAAGAAGATATTCCTCACCTTTTTCAAAAGTTCTACAGGGTTGATAGTTCGCTAACCCGTACAGTGGGAGGTACTGGCCTGGGGCTGTTCATCAGTAAAAAAATCATCGAGATGTATAATGGCCGGCTATGGGTAGAGAGCCAGCTGGGTAAGGGTAGTACCTTTTTCATTAACTTACCACGTCTGACCACCGAGCAGGCCCTACAGATGCAAAAAAAGCAGGCTGCGCTAATAAGTCCCTTGGATGGCTAGCAGGCCGTTGATGTGCCCAGAATCATGCTACAATGAAGATAATCATAAGCACTACGAGCATAATGAGAAGGGACCGATAATTTAAATGGCCAAGGTTTTACTGGTAGAGGATGACCAGGCACTGCGTGAAATTTTCGCGATGCGCCTGCAGGCCGAAGGCTATCAAATAGTAACTGCCGGCGATGGCGAGGAAGCTCTAACCGTAGCAGTCAAAGAAAAACCTGATTTAATTATTGCCGATGTGATGATGCCCAAGCTGTCCGGGTTTGAGATGCTGGAAACTTTGCGCGCAGCTCCCGACATGGCCAACACTAAAGTGGTCATGATGACCGCTCTGGGCCAAGCCGAAGATCAGGCTCGCGGAGAAAAGCTGGGCGTGGTAAAGTATTTAGTGAAATCTCAGGTCACCCTAGAAGATTTCGTTCGCGTGGTACATGACGTCTTGCAGCCCGGTCAATCCATCGACCAGCAGCCAGACGCTGTAGTAACTAATAAGCAAGAAAGTGAGCAATCCATGCCAGACGATCCAAGTACACCAACTAACCCCGCGCCAGACGCAGCGGCCCCCAGCCCAGCGCCAGACGCCAACCCTATTAGCGGCGCGCCAGTAACGCCTAGTGCGCCGGCAGATAACAGCGGCCAGATGAGCACCGCCCAGGAACAGAGTGCCGTTGATAGCCAGATCAATAGTTTTACGCCTAGTGCACCGACAACTCCGCCAGCCGACAGTTCGGCGCCGGCAATGCCGGGCAATGACAGCGCAGCCGCCAGCGACGGCGGCAGTGTACCTGTCACTCCTCCGCCAGCCGACGAACCCGCAACTCCGCCAGCCGACGAACCCGCAACTCCGCCAGCCGACAACAGTGCAGGTTCAACTCCCCCAGCGGGCAGTTCTAGCGGTGGCCTATAAAACTAAAATAAGTTAGCAAAAAACCGCGCCAGGTATCTGACGCGGTTTTTTTAACGCATTTAAAGGTATAATAACTCCTATGAGCAGGAGAAAATCGCGGGCCACGAACTCAGATGCACTGCAAGGCGACGGCGAGCAGCAGACAGAAGCGTATCAAGAATACGCAGAAGGAGCAGCGCAGCCGACAACACTGCAGGGCGCTGAAAGCGCTGGCAGAGTTGTTGGCTCTGCCGACAAGCAGGCCAGAGCGGTTCGCGGTTCGCGAGTTCCGATTGTGGCACTGGTGGGTAGGGCAAACGTAGGCAAGTCGAGTTTGTTCAACGTTTTAATTGGTCACCGTGAGGCTATTATCGCTAAGGAGGCTGGTACCACCCGTGATAGCGTCACCGCCAAAGCCAACTGGGGCCATAAGGATTTCTGGCTGGTTGACACTGCGGGGTTAAAAAACGCCGAGGATGATTTTGAGCTGAGCATCCAACAACAGATAGCCGAAGCCACTAGTAGTGCCGATGTTATCTTGGTAGTCGTGGAGGCCCACGTGCCGCCAACTGCAGAAGACCGCGCGGTGGCCAAAATGGCCCTCAAGAGCCGCAAGCCGGTAATTCTAGTGGTGAATAAAATAGATAAGGACATCAGAAGTAACCTATCCCAGTGGCGGGCATTGGCCATCCAACCGATCATCGCCACCAGCGTGACGCAAAAACGAGGTCTGGAAGAACTATTAAAGGCTGCGGCAGAACATTTGCCAGCGGCAACCATAAGACAAGATAGCGACCGGATAAAACTGGCGCTGCTGGGCCGTCCAAATGTTGGCAAATCATCACTTTTTAACACCTTGGCCAAAAAACAGCAGGCACTTGTCAGCTCTAATGCCGGCACCACCCGTGATGTCAACCGAGCGGTGGTACGCTTTCACGAACACGAAATCGAACTAATGGATACTGCCGGTATTCGACGACCAGGCAAGATAGAGCCGGGTGTGGAGCAGTTTAGCGTCCTGCGAGCTTTAGCAGCTATAGAAGAAGCTGATATTTGCCTGGCGTTGATGGACGTCCAAGAACTTAATACCCAACTGGACCAAAAAATTGCCGGTTTAGTTAAAGAGGCGGGTAAGGGCTTAGTTCTGGTGGTCAGCAAGTGGGATAGCGTAGACAAGGACAGCTTTAGCCGCGATCATATAGCGCACACTACCGCCAAGGAATTCGCCTTCGTGCCTTGGGCGTTTCTGATATTTACCAGTGCTGTCAGCGGGCAAAATGTTGCCAAAATATTCGAGTTGGTTTTGGAGATAGCTGAAGCCCGGGCGTTAAAAATCCGCACCTCCGAGCTTAACCGGTGGCTGCACCGCGCTACAGAAGAACACCCACCGGCCGGACTAAGGGGCCGCCAACCTAAACTCAATTATATGGTCCAAGAAGAAGACATTGATATGCCAAGTTTTAAAATCTTTGGCGCCCACACTAAATTTTTACACTGGAGCTATCGGCGCTACCTGGAGAAGTCATTCCGCGAGCAGTGGCCGCTCGCTGGCACACCATTAAAATTCTGGTTCATAGAAAAGCATTAAACTAAGATAAGACTATGGCGCTTTTTCAGAAAAAACCACAAGTTAGCAGCAACCTGCCGCTGTATACGATTGGTGCCAGCAAGACAGTCCTTATTATTGGTCTCGGTAACCATGGTAAGCAATATGAGGGGACGCGGCATAATATCGGTTTTGAGGTCTTGGATTATTTTGCCGGCAAAAATGACTTTCCGGCCTGGATGGTTAAAAAGGATCTGAAGTGCCATCTGACCAACACCACCATGGGTGAGACACGGGTGATACTATGCAAGCCCGCGACTTTCATGAACAACAGCGGCGAAGCCGCCCAGGCGGTACAGCGATTTTATAGGGTTTATAACCCAAGCACCCTGGTTGTATATGACGAATTGGCGATCGCTTTCGGCCAACTGCGCACCCGCCTGGGTGGTTCAGATGCCGGACATAACGGTGTTAAATCACTTGTCGTGCATATCGGTAATGATTTTAGCCGCATACGCATCGGCACCGGCAGAGAACTATCCGAGAAAGCCGATGCTGCAGATTTCGTCCTGGGTAAATTCAGCAAAAAAGAGCAGGCGATCCTGCCACTTATTCTCCGCGAGGCCAATGCCCTAATCACCGAATATATCTTCAGCGGCCAGCTCCCCCACGACACCCGCACAATAGACTAAAAAGAGCCTTCAGAGGGGGTGGGCACCTCTGGAGGCTCTTTCAGGGGACGAACCCAAAAAGTTCATCCCGCTAATTACACCCTTCAACCCACCTTAAGTGGAGCGACGAAGACGGCAAAAAGCAACGTACATTCGTGCCGGCCCGGTTATTAAGCCGGTCGCATCCCGGGGGACCCACTGACCCACGCTGAACGGGGAGAGAGAGTTAAAGGGGTTAGTTTGTTTAAGAGCCCCGGCTTGACGTATACTAACTAGTAGCAGACGAAGGGCCGATTGGTTTCTTGGTGGAGGGTAACTACTTCGAAACCAAAAAGCTCTTAAACAATCTAACAAAATGTTAGAAATTGATATCTAAAACACAAGGTTTCAGATATCTATTGGGGGTATAAGGTACGTAAATACTACCTAAGTAGACTTACGGATTGCAATTTTAGCAAAAAAGTGTCTTTGTGTCAATGCTTAAAAATATATGCAGATAAAAGTCAACTCCCTTACGCTTAGATCCCCCGGATATCCCGAGGTTTTAAAACATATACCAGAGCGTCCGCAGAGGTTGTTCTGGGCTGGGGTAGATCCCGCTGAGTGGCTGGGTAAACCGCGTGTAGCGATAGTTGGCAGCCGCAAGGCTAGTTATTATGGCCGCGGGGTTACTCAAAAAATAGCAGGTGAGTTAGCCCGGGCAGGGGTAGTGATAATCAGCGGTTTGGCGCTGGGTATCGACAGCATCGCGCATCAGGCTGCTTTAGATGCCGGTGGCTGCACGGTGGCCGTTTTACCAACTCCGCTACAACAAATTTACCCGTCTTCACACGTTAATCTTGCTAGGCAAATAATAGAGCAGGGTGGCAGCTTGATATCCGAGTATGCTGATAGTTACCCTGGGTATAGAGTGAATTTCATTGCCCGCAACCGGATCGTTAGTGGCTTGGCGGACATACTGCTGATAACAGAAGCGGCAGTCAATAGCGGTACTTTACATACTGCCCGTTTCGCACTGGAGCAAGGCAAAACTGTTATGGTGGTACCGGGTAACATTACCAACCTGGGCAGCGAGGGCTGTAATAATCTTATAAAAAGCGGCGCCGTGCCAGTAACGACAGTTGAGGATATATTTTTCGCACTTAATATAAGATTCGGCGGGGCCGAAAAAGCTAAGAAGTTTCGCGGTAGCCCTGAAGCAGTACGTCTGCTGCGACTGATAGCCAACGGTATAAGTGACCAAGAAGACCTGGCGCTGGCCTGTCAGCTTAACGGGTCGGCCATAAGTAGCACATTAACTATGTTAGAAATAGCCGGCTATATAAAGCCTTCTGGCAATGGACATTGGCACGCTGCCTGAAACATCCAAACTTGACGAGTTTGACAGTCTTGATAGACCCCGCAGTGAAATCTTGATATTTCAAAATAGGAATATTTTTCCTCTTTTCCATTCAGGATTTACTACGGGGTAGGCTAAGCAAGTATTTGCATATATTAAACGAGCCTTTTACACTAGACAACCGTATATATGCCGAGAAACCTAGTTATCGTTGAGAGTCCGGCCAAAGCTAAAACCATAGCCCCTTTTCTGGGCAAAGACTATAGTGTCAAAAGCAGCTTTGGTCATATCCGTGATTTGCCCAAAAAAGAGTTGGGTGTAGACGTTGCCAAGCATTTTAAGCCAATTTACCAGATAAGCCCTGACAAGACCAAAATTGTATCGGAACTAAAAAGCGCCGCCAAAGGTCATACCGTCTGGCTGGCCAGTGATCCCGACCGCGAAGGCGAGGCCATAGCCTGGCACGTCTCGGTTGCGCTGGGGCTGGACCCTAAGACCACTAAACGCATCGTATTCCACGAGATTACTGAGACGGCTATAAACAAGGCCATAGAGCACCCTTCCCAGATAGACATGAAGCTGGTGGACGCCCAGCAAGCTCGACGAATTTTAGACAGGTTGGTAGGATACGAGCTAAGTCCGATATTATGGAAAAAAATACGGGCCGGACTTAGTGCCGGACGGGTGCAGAGTGTAGCCGTCCGCTTGATTGTCGAACGCGAGCGTGAAATCCGCGCCTTTAAGCCTGAAAGATCATTCAAGGTCAGTGCTGTTTTTGACGCTAAAGGACAAGACCTTCCGGCAGAACTGACAGAGAAATTAAAAGATAAAGTTGCCGCTAAAAGCTTCTTAGAGGCAATCCAGAAAGCTGAATTTAGCGTGGCTGCTGTTGAGCAGAAACCCGGTAGCCGTTCGCCAGCGGCGCCGTTTATTACCAGCACCCTCCAGCAGGAAGCCGCCCGACGTTTAGGTTTTAGCGTACGCCGTACCATGACCATAGCCCAGCGACTTTATGAAGCTGGCCACATCACCTATATGCGCACTGACAGTACCACTTTATCAGGGCTGGCCACCAGCGCCACCAAAGATTACATACTTAAGAATTACGGCCAACGGTACTATCAGCTGCGCCAATATAAAACTAGGGACAAATCTGCCCAGGAGGCTCACGAGGCTATCCGGCCTTCGCACCCCGATAAGCTTAGTGCCGGCACTGACTCCAGCCAAAAAAAGCTTTACGAGCTTATTTGGAAGAGAACTATGGCTAGTCAAATGGCCGCTGCCAGCATCCAAAAAACCGAAGTCATGATAAACATTAGCGATCACAAAGAGCAGTTTCTCGCCACTGGTGAAGTGCTGATCTTTGACGGCTTTTTGAAAGTCTACGGCGGAGGCAAGGATGATCGTATCTTGCCATCAGTCGAAAGAGGCCAGAAACTTAAGCTTAAAGCGTTAAGTGCTTTGGAAAGTTATAGCAAACCGCCTTCACGCTATTCTGAGGCCAGCTTGGTACGCAAGCTAGAAGAGTTGGGCATCGGCCGGCCAAGCACTTACGCACCGACTATTAGTACCATCCAGGACAGGGGTTATGTCGAGAAGAAAGATTTAGATGGGGAAACACAGGAACTGGTCGAGCTGCTGGTAAATGGCGGCAAGGTCGAAGAGCGTACACAAAGTATCGTTGTTGGAGCTGACCGCAATAAGCTATTGTCTACCCAGCTGGCTGATATAGTCACCGACTTCTTAATGAAGTATTTTGCGGAAATTATGGATTATGATTTTACGGCCGAAGCCGAGAAAGAATTAGACGACATAGCCGAGGGGAGACTTACCTGGGTAAAGATGCTTAATGATTTTTATGAACATTTCCATCCCTTGATTGGAAAATCACTTAAAGCTAGCCGGTCTGAAGCCGTACAAATGCGTAAACTGGGGCAAGACCCTAAGAGCGGGCAGCCAGTTTTTGCCCGTTACGGACGCTACGGGCCGGTACTGCAGCTGGGTGAAACTGACAGCAAAAAACCTGAAGAAGAAGTTAAGCCCCGTTTTGCGCCACTGCCTTCAGGGGCAACCCTAGAGGAGATAGAACTCAAAGAAGCCTTACCAATGTTTAACTTGCCTCGCAAAGTTGGTAAAGCCGCAGACGGGCAGGCGATCACAGCTGACATCGGCCGCTTTGGACCATATATAAAGATTGGAAGCCAGTTTATAAGTATCAAAGACCACGACCCGCTGACCATAACTGAACCAGAGGCCAGAGAAGTTATTAGCGACAAACAAACAACCGAGGCCCAGCGGGTAGTTGCCGATTTTGGTAAGCTCAAAATACTGCGTGGACCATATGGTCCATATGTTACCAACGGAAAAAAGAACGTCCGTGTTCCAAAAGGGCAAGCACCAGAGAAGCTGACCAAAGGTGCCGCCCAGGAATTATTAGACAAAGCTCCAGTCAATAATGGTCGCTTTAAGAATCGCCGAGCCAAAAAATAAAGCTATCATTTACAGCATTTATCCACAACTTTTACAGTTTGGCAAGAAATTTTTGTAGAAAAATATACATAAACGGATTGTGCTATCACGTCTAAATAGTGATAAAATAATATTGTTCAGTAAAGTTTGCCCTGTGGAATAGTTCTTCTACGGTGAAATTCCACAAGGTAACCCGTGGAACTTTAGCTTTGCTGAATTGTTCCACTTGGGTTGACTTTTAAAAATTAAAGTTATATAATTGTAGTAACCTAAAGCGGCAAAAGGCCGCATAACAGGGAAGAACTAACCATGGAAGACAGTCTATCCAAGACACAATTTAATGTAGAAAATGTGGTCCAAGACATTTTGGGCACTATTGAACGTGAGCGGGAGCGGGAGATAATTTCCCGCCGTTTTGGACTGTTTGACCGCCGTGAAACGCTGGAGCAAATTGGCGAACTTTTGGGTATTACCCGTGAGCGTGTCCGCCAATTAGAAAAATCCATTCTGACTAGGCTTAAAATCGCTGCTGAAAAAGATTTAGCCAATATTGAAGAGGTTGAGAAAGTATTGGGCGAACACTTAAAGGTAATGGGCAAGGTGGCCCGTGTCAGCGACGTATCCGCCCGCCTGACTCCCGGCAACTCCAAAGTTGACCAAGCCCGCGTTGCTTTTTTGGCGCAGCTCAGCCCCAGTATAGCTGTGATCAGCGATAACGATAGTTTCTTCCACGCTTTGGGTTTGGCGCCTGAACATAGCGAAAAAGCCATTGTTCAGCAGGTTGCTAAAATCATAGATGCCATTAACAAAATTGGCGAACCGACTGATATTGGCAGTGTGGCTAAGCAAGTTGGCTCCACCGACAGCAAGAATGTCGAGGCTTTGGCTAGCATATCCAAGCAACTGGCGCACTTGCATGGCCGTTGGGGACTTATTAAATGGCCGATGGTTAACCCCAAGAACATCCGCGATAAGATCTACGTGATTTTGCACGACGTCAAAAAGCCCATGCACTTCTCTGAGATCGCTACAGCAATTAAAAAGAGTGATTTCAAGCGCAAGGACGTGACTACCCAGGCGATTCATAATGAACTTATCAAGGACAAACGCTTTGTACTGATCGGGCGGGGGATATACGCACTTAAGGAGTGGGGCTACAAAAAGGGTACTGTTGCTGATGTGATCGCCGAAGTCTTGCACAAAGAGGGCGGCCCGCTACACCGTGACGAAATAGTTCGGCGCGTACTTAAAAGCCGTCAAGTCAAGGAAACGACCATACTACTTAATTTACAGGGTAAGTCTCAGTTCAAAAGAGTGGCTAAGGCTACTTACGGCCTGGCCGAATAAAGTCGCTCGTACCCGTAATAAAAGTGTGCGTTACACGCCGGGCGATCTAAACCATCGCTCGGGTTGCACTACGCTTGACCCATTTTTATTACGGGTACTTCGCTCAACAGATGTATAATAAAGACCAGAGTTATAACTCTTATGAAAATATTTAGTGGAGCAAAAAAAGCAGCGCCCGGGCATGAGCATTGTCTGCTGATGCTGGAGATTCCCCGCACAAACGACAAAAAAGAATTGGCAGCGGAGCAGATGCTGGCTGCCCTTCACGGTATTTTACGGCCTAAACGCGAGCTAAGGCTCTCAGGAACTCTTCAGGAACATTTCAGTTTGGAAATGGCAGCGATCGGCCAACGTCTACGCTTTTATATCTGGACTCCCAAGCACTTACAAGCCTTTGTTGAGGGCCAGATCTATGCACAGTATCCTACAGTACAGATTTACGAACAGGACGAAGATTATGCCGACAGGCCGCTGTCCCAAACAGTAATCCACAGCGCCGAATTGGTATTAACAGACAATGAGACACTGCCAATTAAAACTTTCCCTAGTTTCGAGGTAGACCCACTGGCCGCTATCACTGCAACTTTGGCCAAATTAGACGGCCAAGACGAAGAAATGTGGATACAAATTATAGTCCGTCCAATACCCGATGACTGGCATCGCAGGGGAGCGAGGGTTATCGAACGCATTCGCCGCGGCGGCGGATTATTCAGTAGCGGGGCAGGTGGGGCTACCTTAAGTTACGCCAGCCAGGTTTTTGGAGCCTTAGCTAAACCACCAGAAACTGGAGTCGGCGGCGGACGCAAAGAACCAGAGATTTCTGAACGGGATAAATCGCGCATTACCGCCATAGAACAGAAGGGAACTAAGCTAGGATATCAGGTGAAAATCCGGCTGTTGTACGCCGGACACGATCAATACACCGCCCGCCTGCGTATGCAGGCGCTGGTGGGGGCATTTAAGCAATTCAACACAACTAATCTCAATGGCTTTGAAGCTAGGAGGGCGAACTTTAACCGCGACCGGCAAATCGAATACCAAGCGCGTTTGTTTATTGATAAAGGCTACATCTTAAATATCGAGGAGCTGGCTAGTATCTTCCATTTGCCGCACACCACGGTGGAAACACCTAACATAGTCTGGGCAAACACTAAAACTGCCGAGCCGCCCTCAAATGTGCCCACTCTGGCGAGCTCTCCAGAGAGTGATATTAGCCTGTTTGGTGTAACCAATTTCCGCGGCGATAATACTGTTTTTGGACTGCTGCGCGAGGACCGCGGCCGGCATGTTTACATTTTGGGGCAGACCGGCACCGGTAAATCCGGCGCACTGGAGCTGTTTACTTTATCAGATATTTACTACAACCAGGGCTTCGCGGTGATTGATCCACACGGTGACTATGCCCAGCATGTGTTAAAATTCATCCCTGAACGGCGCATAGATGATGTGGTTTATTTCAACCCTGCCGACACTGAGCATCCAATAGGCTTCAACCCGCTGGAAATTACCGATCCGACCCTGAAGGGCCATATCAGCTCCGAGCTGGTTGGCGTACTTAAACGTTTGTTCGCCGAAAGCTGGGGGCCACGTCTGGAATATATTTTACGCTACACGCTGCTAGCTCTGCTTGATTACCCGAATTCCACTATGTTGGATATCACGAGGATGCTGACAGACAAGAAATTCCGGTCGGGCGTCATCGGTTACATAGATGATCCGGTGGTCAAAAATTTTTGGGTCACGGAATTCGCCAGCTGGAATGACAGGTTCGCGTCCGAGGCAGTCGCACCAGTGCTCAACAAAGTTGGTGCATTTACAGCTAATCCGATGGTGAGGAATATCATCGGCCAGCCCAAGAGTACGTTTAACCTCCGCCAGATCATGGACCAAGGAAAAATCCTGATAGTCAATCTTAGTCGCGGCCTGATGGGTGAAGATAACGCCGGTATTTTGGGCGCCATGATGGTTACCAAAATCCAGCTGGCCGCCATGGGACGTGCTGATGTACCAGAAGCCGAGCGCCGACCGTTCTACCTTTATGTTGATGAGTTCCAGGTCTTTGCCACGGAATCTTTTGCTACCATTTTAAGTGAGGCCCGCAAATACGCGCTTAATTTAACTGTGGCCAACCAGTACATTTCACAGATGGAAGAGCCGGTGCGTAATGCGGTGTTCGGTAACGTTGGTACTATCGTCTGTTTCCGCGTCAGTCCCGATGATGCACCATTTTTGGTTAAATATTTCGAGCCGCAGTTTGAAGCCGGAGACCTGATCCAGCAGCACAACCGCTATTTTGTAGCCACTATGACCATCGGCGGCGAGAAAGCTCCGGCTTTCTCGGCCAAAACACTAAACCTGCCCGAACCGCCGGATGACTCCAGCAGCCGCATCATAGAACTATCACGCGAACGCTACACTAAGGACCGTGCATCCGTAGATGCTCTGATCCGCAAAAACACTGGTTTGGATCTTACAGACCTAGCAAATAACCCTCAGGCTGCCCCACAAGTGGCTCGGCCAAAAGCTCAAGCACAGTTGAACGAAATCGCTAAACAGCGAGCAGAAACTGCACGCAGCGGCGCCAAACCCTACGGCGGCAATTTAGGTAAAATCGCGGCAAGCCTGCTCAGCAATGTTAGTAGTGATAGCGGTGGTTCTACTGGAGCACCAAAGCGCAAACGTACCCGGCGCGGTGGGCGCAAAAACCAAGGACAGCAACGTCAAGACGGGGGCGCTACAACTCAACGACAAAAGCAAGCCGACAGCAGCGACAATAAACTGGCTGATTCTAGTGACGAGTATATCGTTCGCTTCCGTTAAACAAATATGATTGATTGATTTCAAGTGCTGCCGAACATTTTACGAACACTATCGTCAAGAGCCGGGTAGACAGGTACTACTAGAATCGATGCGGTGGGTGCAGGGCCGGCCAGCATCATAAAAATTAATTACAAAAATTAGCCGTGTGAAAAATAGCAGCCATACGGAACACAGGGTAATAACAAAGCTAGCTATAAACATAAGGTCGCACAATGTATATTTTGCGACTCTATATATTAGGCTTGGGTTGATATGCCAATACCCCTGCTAACAGGGGAGTTTTAAGCGTCTGGCATATAATTGCCATACTGGCCCACAACACCACACTGTCCTCGGCCATTTAATATTACTGTACTTATTACTCTCCGCGGTGTCGTAAAATTTCCGTGAAAAGTGCCTAAGTTATCCACAGGCATATTCAGCTATTTGACTTTCGCCACTTTCATATTTTTGTATAGTTTCCTCTACTTTTCTGGCGATTTAATTTTTATTTGACTTTTCACAAAATGTTAGCAGAGTATGCTTTTTCCCTATCCAATTAATTTTATTAAACTCTTGAACAAATTACGAACTAGAGGAGGAGAGGATGTCTTACTTATGTTATCAGCCTTATGGATCTAATTCATATGATGGCCGGGTATGCCGCCGGTCAGCTAGCCGTAAAATTGCCCATCTGTCAACCTCCACCTCTCTTCCCTTCGGAAATAGCTGTGCAGCAGTATCTAAGGCATCGCCACTCAATAGGACCCCAAGACGTATAGTTATATGCGGACTATAGGTATGGCTGGCTCTGCCCAATCTAAAGTCAGCGCTCCCCAAAGCCTTTATTAATTTTACGTGTTCTTGTTGTAGCTCAGTCGAAGAAGTCAGCTCAACAATACTTGTTGTAGTATAGTGGCCGCCGGGCGTGTTGGATATATCGTGCACATAGGCGTGCGGATGGATTTTGAGAATGCTTTTTAGTAACGAGCTTAGAATGGACAGGAGCTCATCGTCGCTAATATGCCTTGGGGCAACAATGCCTTGAAGAAGTGTTATGTGTGGCTTATCGTCCCTATACGGAGAGTTTGGTAGCAGATTCCGTATTTTCGCAATATCTCGGCTTGATTTGTTATCAAGATGCAGAACAATTGAGAATTCATCAGTATGGCTGACACGGGTCATTTGAGTATAAGTATATCTTACTTAATTTTTACAACAATTCCCTGCTCTTACTCATTAGGTGGTGGCATCGCGGCGGAGGAATAAGTACCAGGTGATAATCCAGCCAACGATAAGATACGCTAAGAACACTAACGCCCCTCTTGGCGCGGATAAGTAGCCCGTTGTCATATCACGCGTTCGATGAGAGGCCGCTATGCCATTGACGACAGGAGGCTGGATTACCTGCTGCAGTGCCGTAAAGGGCATGTAAATAGAATTATGCTTAAGCAGCAAGCTCAGTAGGCCCTCCACGGTGTTTGGGATTATGAACAGGGCGGCTATAGCACCAACTTGGTTACGAATTAACGAGATAAATAATAATCCGGCCATGGCATCAGCTTCGCATAAAAATATGGTCTTGGCTAAATAAGTCAGGTAACTGATATCTTGATGCGGTATGCTGTGCCCGCTGGCCGCCACCCCGGCCCATATTAAACCGAGTACGATCGCAGCAGCAGCCAAAGCGAAAATGAATACGTAGACAAGGATAGCGACAATCTTAGATGCCATAACCTTGCTACGGCTGTTACTGGTGGTGAGGGTATAAACAATGGTGTTGTAGCGGTATTCGTGCGCCAGTAGCAACAAAGCGATCAGGGCTCCAGCGACCGCAAGCGTGTCGGCAATTTGGGTAATAGTACCGGCTACGAAAAACCTGGCGGTACCATTGGTAAGGTTTAGGTCAGCTGAGTTTTTGAACCCCTGAACGTAAAAAGCCAAAAAACCCGCCAGCAAAAGGAAGACAAGCGAAATAACATAAGTCGAGCGGACAGTGAGCAGCTTTCTGAATTCGGCTTTCATGGTTGGTATCATGACTTTTTATCCTCGTTCGCATGTGCTTGGAATTCTTCGGTGCCTTCAGTCAGCTCCAAAAATGCCTGCTCCAAAGAGGCAGTACGGGCAGTTAACTCCAAGACCGTCACTCTAGCCTGGTGGGCCAATTTACCGATTTCATCAGTGCTGGCCGAGCTGACAGCGAGCCCCCGGCCCTCTTTTTCAAATTTAAGTTTAGCAGCTAAGAGAGTCTTCTCAAGATCCGCAAGGTTGCTGGTCCTCACGAATACCGAGCTGCTAGCGCCAGCCGTAAGTTTGTCTACGGAGGTATTAACGATCAGTCTCCCCTTGCCTATCACCACCACGTCATCGGCCATTTGGGACATTTCGCTGAGCAAATGGCTGGAAACCAGTACGCCGTTGCCCTCGTTGGCATAATCGCGTAAAAACTGGCGAAGCCAGGCGATACCTTCGGGGTCCAGTCCATTAGCCGGTTCATCCAAAATTAAATATTTCGGCTTGCCAAGTACCGCTGCAGCGATGCCCAGTCGCTGACTCATACCCAGTGAGAACTTGCCGGGTTTGCTTTTAGCCACATCTGTTAGGCCAACAACATCCAAGACCTCATCGACTCTTTTATAATCGATACTACCTTCGGCAGCCAGAACCTTAAGATGGTTGCGCGCTGTACGTGTGGGATGAAAAGCTTTGGCTTCGAGTAGAATCCCAACAATTTTAGAGGGCTGGGTGTACTCGTGAAGCTGCTTACCATCATAAGTAGTAATACCCTTGCCATTATCCAGCCCAAGCATTAGACGTATGGTGGTACTTTTACCAGCACCATTAGGGCCCAAAAAGCCAGTAACTCTACCGGTGTCAACCTCAAAAGACAGGTCATCAACGGCTAGTTTCTGGCCATATTTTTTGCTCAGGTTTTTGGCTTTGATCATCTGGCACCAATTATAACTGCAGGCAGCTATTTATAATAGATTTTACCAAGTACTCGTACGTCTAGGTATTCTGAAGGTTGGGTGTTGGTAGTGGCAAAATTGTGACGGGCAGCCAAAAATTGTCCGGTTTCTTGTAATACATCGTCTCCCAGAAAGAATTTTATGTAATAGCCGTGGTCGGCAGTCCGCACATCCAGCTCTTGGGCCAGAGGCGGTAGTGTTAACGAGCTTACTGGTACTTGGGCGCGTTTGAGTTCAGCCAATAGCGCACCAATAAACGCCACGTTTGCGGAGCTCATGGCTGGTTGGCCAAGCTTGATGTTAAATCCGCTTTGGTCTGTTACTTGTGTCAGGTTCTTAATTTTCGGCAAAGAACTGGCTCTGGCAACAACGCAACCTTCTGAGTCAACGATATAATTAGTGTTATTACTAGTTAAGAAAAAGCTGGGTAGAGCAATGTTAAGGTGAACTATCGGTGTTTCGCTGAACAGAGGTAGTTCTACCGAAGCGCCGGCAATCTCCGGGAATTGCGCCTGCAGGTCTTTGACTATCTCTTGTTCATCAAGCGAGATTTTGTTGCGGTTTTTTAGTATTTGAAACTGTTTGATAGTTGCCTGTTCGTAAACTGCTGCTGGACGGTAAACGGTGGAGCTAGTTGAGATTTGCGGATCCGGCCGGACGATCAAACTGTAGACCAAAATAGCCAGTATAGCTACAATTACCGCGATATCGGCCACGCTAAACAACACTTTGCGTGCCGCAGGGTTTTGTTTTTTTAGTTTTTGGCTTTCAAAGGGACTGCTCTCGCCCGAGATACTGCCAGAACGGTAATATTTGGTCGCGGGGGTATTTCTAGCCTTTATAGGGGGGGTTCGTGACCGGTGACGAGTAAATGGGTTACGGATCAAGGTCTGTTCTTTCTTGCTTGTTCCAGAACTACTGCGGCTAAATCTTTAGCAGCATTGGGCTTGGCGATTAAACTGAGATTGGCTGCCATTTTAGTACGGGTTGAAGGGTTATTTAACAGCTCAGAAGTAAGTTTGAGTAGTTGCTCCGAACCTGCGTCCGCTGGCAACACTTTGACAGCATGCAGTTTTTTAAGCAGCTGGGCATTTTTGAGCTGATGGCCGCCCGCAAGAACTGAGCCTGGTATAACAATGCAGGCTTTGGCCTGCAGGGCAAACTCCGCCAAAGCGCTAGCCCCTGCCCTGGTGATAATCAAATCCGCAGCGCCGCTATACTTATGAAAATCGCTGGTAAAACTCATGGTAGTTATACGCTCGTAGTCTTCGGCCGGCAGCGAGCTAGTATAAGCCTGTTTAATCTCTTGTTCGCTCATCTGGCCGCTTATACCAACCCCTACAATATGAACGATGCGCAGCCTAGGATTGACGGCTAGAAGCCTAGGGACAATGGCCAGCATAAGCCTATTAATTTGCTGGGCTCCTTGGCCGCCTCCGGCAGCCAGTAGCATCGGAGCATCAGCCGGCAGACCCAGTTCCTTTTTATACGCCTCTTGAAGACTGGCAGTAACCGGCTTGACCCGTTCATCAATCGGGATACCGGTATATACAACGGCATCTTTAGGATAACTGTAATACTGCGGTGGCATGCCAGTAGCATGTACTACAGCCCAGCGGCCAATGATGCGGTTGGCTAGTCCGGGTACGGTGTCGGAGTCATGCGTTACAATTGGCACGCCGCGCAAGTGTCCAGCTAGTCCGACTGGCACGGCTACATAACCGCCCTTAGAGAAAATAATGTCTGGTTTGATCCGCCCGATTAGTTTTTCGGCACTATGTAGTCCGGCAATTAGCCTGGAGAAATCACGCCCATTCAAAAAGAGTGTTTTGATATCTGTTAGATGCGCCAAAAGACTTTGGCCATGGTAGCGGCGAAATTTACCGGCTGGCACAGAGCTAATCTGGTCAAATACTTGGTACCGGTCTTGCAGGCCTTCAACTTTTTCGCCTTTTAGGCCAATATAAACCAGCTTGCAATTAGGGTCTGCCGATTTAAGTGCGTGGGCGAGCGACAGGAGCGGTGTTATGTGGCCGCCGGATCCCCCACCGGTTAGGATGATCACTAGCGCCTGGCGCTGGTGCGGGGCTGGCATTGGGTTCGATGACATCATAACTAGTATAGCGTGAAATCTGGAAAACGATGCCCAGAGCGGCCGCTAAGAATATCAAGCTAGTGCCACCTTGGCTGATCAGCGGTAAAGTAATGCCTTTGAGCGGCAGCAGGCCTATCATGGCACCAATGTTGATAATCATCTGGGTGCTCAGCCAGGCTAATACTCCCACCGCCAGTAAACGGCTGAACTGGTCTGCGGCGCGTTCTATAACCCGCTTTAAGCGTGTAATAAAAAGTGCATAAATGATAACAACAGCCGTAGCGCCAATAAAGCCGACTTCTTCGGCGGTAATGGCGAATATGGAGTCATTCGAGGCCTCTGGAGTATAGCCATAAGCTTGCACGCTGTAGCCCAGCCCAAGGCCCACCAAGCCACCAGATCCGACTGAGATTAATGCTTGGCAGGCTTGATAACCGTTGCCCTGACAATGTGTTTGCGGGTGCAAAAAAGACGTCACCCGTTCGCGCCGGTAGCTGCTACCAGCAATAGCTATGACACCTATCAAAACTATCAAACCAGCTATTAGCATGACCCGTTTAAGCGGAATACCTGCCGAGAATGCCATCAAACCAACGATTGCTATCATCACGCCGGCAGAACCTAGGTCGCTTTGCAACTTAGCTACTACTACAGCAATAGCCAGCAAAACTAAAAGTAACGGCTTAAGTGTAGCATTAAAATCAGCTAGCCTGCCCTGCCGCCATCTCTGGCCTAAGAAACCGGCCGTCCAGATTACTAAAGCCAGTTTTATCAGTTCAGCTATCTGGAATGAAAAGCTGCCCAGGCGTATCCAGCGGTGCGCCTGGTAAACAGCATCTACGGGTGTAAACATAACTATCAGTGAACCTATGACGGCAGCGATTGCTAGCGGTTTGGCGAGTTTAGACCAAACGCTAAGTGGTACGTAAGCCGCAAGGGCAAAGATGACAATGCCAAGCACTACGTCAATCAGCTGCTTGACAATAAAGTAGCTCTGGCTAACATTTTGACTGGCAGCTAGACCGGGACTGATGGAATAGACTATAACAAGGCCAATGGTTAGCAACAGTGCGCTCAATATCAATATCCAGTAATCCGGTTTATGCCGGCGGCCAAGACTACCGATAACCGCCCGGTGATTGATTTCGGCCTGCAGGCCAGCGCGGCTAGGGCTGTGCCGCGGACGTCTATTCACGGCCTTAGGGTCCTCCGAGGATAAACATGATCAGGCCGACCAGCGCAACAATTTCACCGATTATCCAAGCCCGCATTGTAACTTTAGTCTCCGGCCAGCCAAGAGCTTCAAAGTGGTGATGTATGGGCGAAGATAAAAATATTTTTTTACCTTTTCTAAGTTTCTTGCTAATTATTTGTAGTACTACCGAGCCGGCTTCGGCTACGAAAACGAAGCCGATTACTGGTAGCAGCAGGACAGTATCGGTCAACATAGCAACCACACCTAATGCCGTACCGAGTGCAAAGGAGCCTACGTCGCCCATGAAGAAACGCGCTGGATAGATGTTAAACCAGGTATAGCTGAGAAGCGCTCCTACGACAGTCATGCAAAAACCAGAAAGGCCATATTTCTTTTCTATAAGAGAAATGATGGCGTAGGCGGCAAAGGCAATAGTCGTCAGGCCACCAGCCAAGCCATCCAGCCCGTCGGTGATATTAACGGCATTAGCTGTAGAGAACACTACCAATATAAACAGCGGGATAATCCACCAGCCGATATGCCAGGTGTCGAAAAACGGTATATGCACTGAGGTTATACCCAGTTTGGAATAGAACCACCAGCCACCTATAAGAGCTATGCCTATTAGCAGCAGCGCCTTAATTTTGGCTCGCATACCAGCTATGCCGTTGCCGTTACCGCGGATATTAATGATGTCGTCAAAAAGGCCAATTAGGCCGGCGCCAGCCATAGCTGCTAAGGGCAGCCAGGTTTGGGAACGGCTCAGGTTGCCGGCAACAGTCACCAGAACGGTCGCCAAAACAAAAATCATACCAGCCATAGTCGGGATATTCCGTTGGTGCTTGGCGGCATGCAATTTTTGATAAACGGTAGCTTTCTCGCCGGTTATAGCCGTAGTTCGGGCCCGTTTCCACCACTTGCCGGAAAAAGCCGCGGTGGTATATAGCGGCGTTAGAACCATGGCGGCGACGAAACTCAAGAACCCGAAGGTAAAGATTTGCTCAACTGTGTTGGAATTAACGACAAGTTCTAAGCTGCTCATTCTCTGTTTTTCCTTAAAATTGCTCCCCGCATTATATCACTTTTGCTTATCATCATGTCCCGCTCTTGGGAATAACATTAAAGTTATCTATCAGCATATGCGCCAGGCCGGCAAAAATCGGCTGGGCGGCTACGCTACCAGCATAACCACTGATACCCGGCTCATTGGCGCGCACGATAATTACATACTGGGGCTTATCACCACCTACGAACCCAACGTAAGCCCCGTTGAACTTGTCGCTGTAGTAACCACCGGCCGGATCGGCAATTTGAGCCGTACCGGTTTTGCCGCCAACGATGTAATTATCTGGAAATTTTAAGTAAGTAAAGCCGTCTTGCAGGTGCCCCTGTAGCACATATTCCATCAGGCCTTCAAGTTCGGGGCCGATTTGGGGCGATACAACATCGGCCCTTACCACCTTTGGCTTAGTGTCCGTGGTCTTACCGCTGGCATTAATCGTACTAGCAACTAGGTGCGGCTGATAATAGGTACCGCCATTTAAGATGCTCGATAACGCCGCTCCCATCTGCAATGGCGTGGCTGTCATCGCCTGGCCGAACGCGGTGTTAGCATAGGTTAGCTGCAGCGCATAGCCGCTATCAGGATTGGGGATATAACCACTAGCCTCATAGCCCTGCTCTATGCCTGTCGGCTTGCCCAATTGAAAATGATTAACCATGTAGTCATGCCAGCGGTCGCGGGCTTTTTGGTTGACTACACCAGTCTGGCCACCCATTTGCATTAACATCCAGGTTGCTCCGGTATTCATGGAAAGGTTTAGTACTTGGGCGATGTTATGAACGCCGGGGCCGCCGTCTTCTTCAACATTCCTAACCGTGCTGCCATCAAGTTGCCACTGGCCTGGGTCGTCATAGCTGGTGGTAGGTGTAATTACGCCCAGATCAAGCGCCGCACTAACAGTAAGGGTTTTCATAACAGAACCAACTTCCAACGGCGAGCTAACTGCGGCATTGTTGAAAACACTAGGATCCGTAACGTTATAATATTGCGCCGGGTCATAAGTGGGCCAGTTGGCCATAGCCTTAATGGCACCGGTATATGGATCCATTATTAGTGCGCTACCCGAATCGCTTTTAGCGTTTTTTAAACCCTGCTGCAAAATAGTTTCCAGTTGTTTTTGCATAGCAAGATTGATCGTCAGCACAATATTATCACCGGGTGTCGGATTAATTTGCACGTTATCTTTACTGGCCGCCAGTGGTACACCGTTGACATCAGTAATAGCCTTGAGCTCGCCCGGCTTGCCAGCCAGCTCCGTGTTAAGAGCCTGCTCGATACCGTACTGGCCAGCCCCATTATTGTCGACAAACCCCAGCAACTGCGAAGCCAATGTGCCTTGCGGATAAGTCCTATAGTCCTGCGCCTGAGTGCCTATTCCGGGAAGTTTTAGAGCCATAATTTGGTTATTTTGACCCTCGCTTAGCCTATCGGCTAGAACAACGTAGCGTGTCCCAGAAGTCTGCATGAGTTTGGCGTATTGGCTGGCGTCGCCATTGGCAATGGTTATAAGTCTGGCTGCCTCCGAATCGGCATTTTTTACCAGTGTTGGGTCAGCATACAGCGTGTAGAGTTTTTGGTTGAGTACAACTGGCACTATGCTGTTGCCGTCCTGAGCCTCAATAATCCCCCGCTCTGGCGCGATAGTGTACTGTTTTAACTGGTCGCTCAGTGCAGCTTGATGATAATAATCGTGCCTGACTACCTGCAAATAAAACAGTCGGCCTATAAAGATCACACAGATAGTCAGCAGCACGCCATACCACCAATTAAGGCGGCGATTGGCGCTGGGCAGGAACTTGCGGCCACGGCCAAACACAGATGGACTCATACCAGTTTGTAAATTATTGCTGGATAGAACCAGATGGAACAACAGATACTAGGCTCTTGGCTGCTGAACTGTTTGCCACGCGGTCTAGCGACTGCAAGCGTGCCGCGCTGACTTCCAGATCGGCTTGCTGGCTCTGGAGCTGCGACTGCTGCTGCTGTAAGCTGTTAATGATATATCCGTAGCTGTTGGTCTTAGTTACTTGAGTCAAATATAGCAGGCCGATTAGACAGGCCAAAATAATCAAGATTATGGTATTGCTTACTGGCCCCAAGGTGCGGGCGGTATCTACAAAAGCCACTGAATTCTGATTACGCCGAATATTAGAACGACGGTTTATAGCGACAGAGTTTGAATAGGTCATAGTTGTTTTTGGATTTTGGTGGCAACGCCCACCATCGGCGGACGCTGCCTTTTCCCGGCGGTCCGGCTAGCGGCCTTTCAGCACTCTAACGTGGACTTTGTAGGTCCGGGAGGTACTCTTTACCTGAATAGGCATGGAGTTGTTCCTGTTATTCCTTTCTTTTGGTTTTTATTTTCGCTGCGGCTCGCAGCTTGGCGCTACGGGCACGCGGATTGGAAACTATTTCATTGGTGCTAGCGGTGACGGGCTTCTTGGTCAGGAGTTTTAGCTCAGCGTCAAAACTACCGGCGGCGTTGTCGGCCAAAAACCGTTTAACGATACGATCTTCCAGGCTATGAAAGCTGATGAGCGCCATTCTGCCACCTGGAGTTAACAACCTTGCTATCAACGGCAGGCTTTGCTCCAGTTGCGTAAGCTCACTATTAACAGCTATACGTAATGCTTGGAAGGTTCTGGTAGCTGGATGTACACGGCTAAAACCACGCCAGTTCTTCGCGACAATCTTTGCTAAGTCTTTAGTGGAGTTAAGTGGCCTGGCGGCGACTATCTGGCGGGCAATTCTTGCAGCCTTAGGCTCCTCGCCAAAATCTCTAAGTATTTTGGCAATTTCAACCTCATTCCACTGGTTGACAATAGTAGCGGCAGTCAAATCCTGCGAGCTATCCATACGCATATCCAGCGGCCCATCGGCATTTATGCTAAAACCACGGCTAGCTTGGTCAAGGTGCGGTGAACTTACGCCCAAATCGGCCAAAATCATGTCAAACTGCCGGCCTTTGCTTGCCAAGCGTTGACATACGCCCAAAAAATCCTGGTGGACTATCTCAACCGGTCCGTTAGCGAACTTTTTACGCAGATATTCTACGGCTTGTTCATCACGGTCAATTAAGATTGCCCCCTTAGGGTTTTGGGTTTGTTCCAGTACCGCTTGGGCATGGCCGCCATAACCGGCAGTCAAATCCAGATAGCTCTCCCCTTTTCTGGGATCCAGCAATTCCAGGATTTCGTCCAGCAATACCGGAAGGTGCGGCCTGCTCATGGCAGGCAAATTTTGGTGATATTGTGACATTTTTGTTTTTGTTTTTGCAAGGTCACCTATTCAGCAGCCAGCTTTTTATTTTTGCGTTGTTTTTGTTTTTGTTTTCCCTGTCAGATGACAGAGAGTTTGGAGCTTAGGGCGCGTCCCGCCTATGGCGGGACTTGCACCTGGGCTCTTAAAGTTCTTGTGAGAGACTTTTGTGAGGTGGAGTTTTGGGAGGTGTTACGATTGAGAAAAGTACGAGGGTTTTGATAACGGTGGTTGCCCTGATTTCCATCGGCTGACTGCCAAATAGCTGATCTCGAAACTATGAGGACAAACCTACGGTTTTTCCTCATCGGCGCTTTCGGAATAAATCCGAATCCCGCTTTGGCGGGACCACGCCTGCTCTTTTTCCCTTAGGAAAAGATTTTTTGCTTTTTGGCTAAGTTGTTAAGGTGCAGATAGTCGGACGATTAGGCTTATTCTTTGCGGGATAACCTCCAGTAGCGTCCGGCGCGTATAGCTACAACCTCTCGGTTGATGCCCGCGTGGTCTAAAAGATGCTGCGGGATCTGTATGCGCCCCTGCTTGGTATCTAATTCGCTATCGGTCTTCCCCATCCTGAAGCGGACATTTAGGTCGGCGGTGGCCTCATCTAGGATATTCCCCTGGAGCTGAGGCTCTACCAGCTCTTCCCAAACGGCTTTTGGATAGAGGTGCAAATAATTCTTGAAGCCAATAGTTAGAACTACCCCAGACGCAAATTCCTCTCGAAGCTCAGCCGGTATGGATAACCGCCGTTTGTCATCGAGTCTGCGTTCGAAGTAATCTCCCATGGCTGCGTATTTTTTAATAGTGGTTTTTATTTTATCTGGGTAGTCTATTTTGGGCTACCCACTTTTACCCACTACTAACAATATATAACCCACACCTACCCACGCGCAAGTGTTTTATCATAAAAGGAGTTCGACCGCCCGAATACTTTTCCACAGATTTGCAATAACGACTATCTATGCACAATATGTAGTGTGGAGCAACTAGCCATGCACGCTATGCTTTATTTGTTTGGCTCAATATGAGCTGGCTGGTTTTGCCACGGGGCTTTTTCTCGGTTACCTAATGAATCCGCAATCTTATTAATGACAAAAGGGCTGGCCGCAACAGCGCCAATGGCCAAAACGATTTTTATTCTGCTCCGAAGCGGCCTTTCGTGTCCACGTGGACGCCTTCGTGTAGTGGTTCTTGCGACTTCTGGCTTTGGGACAATTCCCGTAGCTGGTTCGGTAGAGGTGGCTTCTTTCTCGGTATCATCCAATCCCCACCGGGACTCCAATATGCCCATGTCCAGTGTTGGTTTTTGTGCCATGGATTAAATACTAGCATAAAGTGTTAAAATGGTCAAGCTTAGGTTGTGGATAATCTATAGATTGGCCGCCAGTCCACCTTGGGTGGATGGAAGGCCTATGATAACTTCTTTATGCGTTCGGCAAACCACTTGGCACTGGGGCGTATAGTTCGCTCCATGCCGTTATCTCTATCGACCTTAATCAGGCCGAATTTCGGCCACCAGCCGTCGGCCCATTCAAAATTATCCAGCAGGCTCCAGTGGAAATAACCCCTTATTTTTACGCCCTCGCTCATCGCCCGCTGCATAGCCACTATCGTTTCCTCAATCCACCAGCGGCGGTATTCGTCTTTGCGGTCGGCCGCGCCGTTCTCGGTTATCATAATCGGTTTCTTATAGCGTGCCCAGACTCGCAGCAGCAGCGGGTACAACCCTTCGGGCTCCATATACCAGCCCAGATCACTGAGTGGAATTTTTGGGTTCTCGCGTTTAAAGATGCCGGTGTAGTAATCGGTGAAATAATAATTGAAACCTACGAAATCTTGTTGTCTGCGAACCCGGCGCAAAAACCACCAATTCCAAAAATAGCGCATCAGCTTAGTGGTTGTTTCGTCAAAGAAGTTATGTGGCCGTTTAGCCTGGATATTAGCCAGTTGAGCAGCCATTCCGACCTGCATCTCCGGGTAGCGGTGCTTGATCAGTTTGTAGGCTTGCCGGTGTGCCATTACCAGATTCCAATAAACCCACGAGGCAGAAATGACACTTCTTTCTTGGGGCGGCCAGGTCCCAAGAATGTAGCCGAAAGAGGCATAGTTGTTGGGTTCGTTCAGGGTTATGAAATAGCGCAGCATATGACCGTATTCGGTGCAAATTTTATCTATAAACCGGATGAAGTATTTAATATTGGCCCGCTTTTTAAAACCGCCCTTCGCTGCGAACCATACTGGCTCACTCCAGTGCCAGGCGTTCAGCACAGGCTCAATATCCATCTTTTTCAGCTCGCCGATATATTGCCGGTAGTGTTCTACGGCCACTTCGTTCCATTTGCCTTCTTCCGGCTCCAGACGCGCCCACTCAATCCCAAATCTGAAACCATTGAGATTCAATTGTTTTGCGAGCCCAAAATCCTCTTTGTAGCGGTGGTAGTGATCCACGCCTTTGCCGCTGATGTAATTATGTGGGTTTTGGGCGTCTTTTTTGATATCCGGCCACGCCACAAGGTGCCCATAGCGTTTTTCGGCGGATTTGGCCAGTTCCTCAGCATGCGACAATTCCCAAACTGTCCACTGGTCATGGTTGCCGCCCTCGACCTGGTGTCCAGAGGTACTGGCGCCCCACAAGAAGTCCTTCGGGAACTCAACTTTCAGATCTTTGGCGTCCTCTTGCATCACCCCTATTGTAGCATCACTACTATTTGCCTATTTCCTAAATACGGGTTGTGGTAAAACAAACATTTGTCCACCTATCTCAAGAGATCTACAATGGGGTTTAATGATAGAAGTTCTAGATGAAGCACGGCAGACCCGCCCATAGGTTTGAACCCTCGCTGGGTTACCAGACTGCCCCGAATTTTACTTCACCGGCTCCAGAACATAATTGCTTCAACGAAACTGCCGACCAAAGAGATGACAATGGATACAAACATGGACGCTATTTTAGACCGATAGAACATCTGGGCTACCCTAGATTCTCCGAATGGGAAGAGAGGCATTACATAGAATGGGGGCATGATTTCATGTGGGCTAATGGTGGCCGGGAAGTCACAGAGGATGGCATTTTAGCTCTCAGGCCAAAAGACGTCGCACCAGCCTTGAGTTCTGTGCTGAGCATTTTCCCCAGCCTCGAAAACTACCGGCAAAAAGTCCAACCCTATTATGAAGAGCGGGAAGCTGAGCGTCAGCAGCTCCGTTCCGAGCGGTTAGACGCCATAGAGCGGGCTTTAGCTAACGGGCAGTTGCCCCAAGAACTATTTCATGGGGTGAGCTCCGAGGAAGAGATGATTAAGCGCTACGCCAGATATATGGTCACCAGCTCCGTTTACGAAGAACTGCAGAGCGTATATGAGTTTAAAGTGTCCGAGGAACGTAAACTAAAAATTGTTAATAGTATCAATGACCGTAATTTCTTGTCAGTCGTGCATAAGACAACCTACACCATGGATAGATCTAATGGCCATAATCATTATTTGATTTCGGCGGGCGAGATTGAACTACGGACCCAATTAATGGGCCTCTTTGACGTAATTTACCCGCGCAAAGTTCTAGTCATGCTAAAGCTGGATTAAGTATTCTTTTTGAAGCGGCGGTCGTGGTAAGACAGTTGGCGGCGTAGTTTATCAATCCGCACGGTGTATTTTTCGTACTCTTTGAGAAGTGATGAATATTGCCAGTTTGGCACCATTAAGTGCAGCAGCTTTTGCTTCTGCTCCAGGTATTCCACTAGGGCAAAAAAGTCGCCGTCGCCAGATACGATAATAGCCTTATCGTAATTGGGCAGCTCTTTCATGGCCCACAGCACCAGCTCGGCGTCAATATTCCCCTTCACTGTTGGTTTCTGGGGCTCGCCGTCATCGGTTTTTTCGCCTTCCTGGGCTTTGACTTCCAGCGTGCGTTTCAGAACTATCAAGTAGCCCATGTCGTGCAGCTGCTCATACATGGCGATGTTGTCGGCCACATAGCCAATGAACATGTAGGCTTTTTCTACGTTGTACTCGTGCTGCAAATATTGGCGGAATTTACGCCAGTCCATTTTCCAGCCCATTTTTTGTACGCCCAGGTTGAGATTTTGACTGTCGATAAAGGCGTAAGCCCGCGGTTTCTTAGGATTCTTCGGCATCTATTTCTTCAATTACTTGTCCGGGGTGAGTTTCGTGCCATCTATCAAACTCTTCTCGGCTAATGAATCTATAGTGAATAACTTCGTTGCCCTTCATATAGGTGATTGCCACCGGGCCACCTTGTGGATTTTCGAGGATTCCCCTCTCTTGATCAAGCTCATCGCCGCTAGGCGTTGGGGGTAAATGTTCGCCTGAATTTACATTATTCATAACAGGGGTTATTATACTGGTTTTTGATAAAAAATTGAAGTTTAGATTAGCTCGTAACAGAGGTCAGTAATTTGAGATTGTACGGGCGGCGGCCAAATTGCCGGCTTAGACGTTTGACCTCGGAGCGAATGATCACAAAAGCCGGTACATAAACCAAGACAGCCAGGCCCGCAGGGCGGCGCAGCGTATCCAGCAAATATCCTAACAGCGGCACGGCTTTAAGCGTTTTGCCCAGCACCGCATCGGTTATCACCGGCGGGTCGGCCTGTACCAAGTTATCGGCTTTAGTGGTAATAATACCTTTAGATGGATCAACCGCCACTAATCTGCGGGCAATAATTGTGTGTTGGTCTTGCGGGCTAAGATAGCTGACTATGTCTCCTGGCTGGGCAGTCTGCCGGCTGGCAGCCAACACCAAATCTCCCGGCAGCAGCAGCGGCGCCATAGAACTATCTTTCACGCTGTATAAACGGATACCACTGCCCTGCCAACGCACCAAGCCAATAATTCCGACAATGGTAAAAAGCCCCAAGGTGATAATAGAAAGGTGGTGCGCCAGATTTTTAAACAAGCTGTTTTCCTCTCCTGCGTTTAAGCGCCGGTGCCAATAAAGGACAGGTTGATGCCGGTAAGGCTGGCGCTCGAGCCGGCAAAGGCATCCATATCCATAGAAGCTTTAACGCTGTAAGTCGCGGTTGAGCCAGCGTTTACGGTGTCACTCAGTGGCGTGCCTCCGGCGGCATAACTATCCACTAAGGATTTTAGCGATAAGCTAACGGGGCTGCCACTGCTATCCACCCTCGTAAACTGAAAATAAACTTTGCTCAGATCCACATTGTTGACGTTGGATGGCGCGGCGTTGATGCCGACTTTGATGGCCAGATTGGCGCTGCCGTAATTTTTAAGATAAAACAAATTACCGCCTACTGGAGCAGCCGCTCCGCCCGGCACGACGCCGTCAAAAGTATAACCGGTGGTTGACGGCGAATAGAAAGTAGTGCCGTCTTTGCTAATCCTAAGGTCGGCGGTACCGCTATTGATAATATTACCAGTCAGCGAAGCGTTCTGGCTCTGCAGGGCCGCAAAACTAGCGCCAGTTGTTATAACTCCTACCGCACCAATAACCGCCATGCCCCTGAGCAGCACCAGCCAGCGTCCCATGCCCTTCATTTCCGTGCCTCCAATTACTTAGCTGAGAATAATATGGCACTTTAGCTGAGAGCTAGTCAATAATATTTTGCTAGTTACTTTTACAACGAGCTGTTTTTATGGTAAAGCTTATGTTTTTATAGCTCGGTGCTTTCGCCCGGCCCCAGCACCTTCACCTCGAATGGCAACTGGGAGTTTTTAGCAAACATTTCAAAAATTTCCGGCTTGGTGCCGATAAAATCGTAGTGTATTGGCACGGCAATCTTGGCTGAGACTTGTTTTGTAAAGTCGCAAGCGTCTTTTAAGGAGATATCCGGGCCGGTGATGGGTACAGCTAGGATTTCAGTGCTCAGGCCCGCCAGGTTGGTACCGTCGCCCGGGTGGAACAGCCGCCCAGCAATTAAATAGCCGGTGTTTTGTGGGCCAGCGTCGCCGCTAACCATCAAGCAATGCGGCAGTTCCCTGGCCTGGATTTTTAGGCCCTTAATGTCAAATTCCTGATTGTCGGAAATGACAGTCGGCTGCAATTTCATTTGTTTGGCAGTGCTAGCGTTAGCGTAAACTGCTACACCGCTGCCGGCAAATTTTTGTGCCAAATCCGGGTCGAAGTGATCCGTGTGCTCGTGGGTGTATAGCACGCCGTCCAGCTTGCCGAACTTGTCAAAATTTCCGGCTTCGTGGCCGCTGGGGTCAATCAAAATCCGCACCCTGCCCTCTTCAATCAATAAACAACTTTGATAATATCTGGTTAACTTCATAAGAAATCCTTCCTTTATCTTTCCATTTTACACCAGTAGGATACCGCGCTCAGCTATAAAGTTTGTGGCGCTTAATGTAAGCAAGCACCAATGGATCGAGGTCTTTTAGCTGGCTGTTCCGCATTTGGCTGGAAGCGAGCTGGGCACGTGGACTGGCTATAAATGTCGCCTGCTGCAAAATTTTTAACTCGCTCAAAAGTTTTTCCAGCTCGCGCCTATCGTCATTGTTGCGCAAACCAACTATTAACGGCTTCAGCCCGGGCCAACCACCTAAGGTGGCTGCCACATCAGAACCCATTAAAAACACCAGCTGGTCCGGGGCAAATTGCGAGCGGAGCTTTGGCAAAGTGACAGCGTTTGTAAATCGGGACTCGGATACCTGCAAAACTTCTAATTGCTTGTGGGACCCTGCGGCTAGTTTTAACATCTCAAGACGATGGGCGAAATCGGTTAGATTTTTTTTTCGGCGGGGTGACCGCTCTGGCAGCAAATATACCCGCTCTAGCCCGCAAACTTTTATGGACTCAAGCGCGAAATCAACGTGCCCCTTGTGCACCGGATCAAAAGTTCCAGATAAAATCCCTAGTTTCTTCATGCTGCCTTATTTTACCCTGTTTTAGAAATCCGAGTTATCATATTTGAGAATGGTATTGCTATTTATGCGTTAATATTGTAGAATATTACAGTTCGCGCTGAGATTTCAACTTCTACTCCGATAACTCGGGGAAGGATGGTGAAGAAATGCGGAGGCTTACCGATTTCGCATTCGACGCAGTGTGGGTCGTGATTTGCGCGGCGATCATCGCCACGATTGCGATCGGCATCAACGCGATCTGGCCGAGCAACTGGAACCCGTGGGCCGACCACGACTTCAACCGCGAAGTCACGGTCCAGAACTTCCTGCAGGTTCGCGGCTGGAACCCGAACACGCCGCACGCAGTCTGCGCGGTTACGAAGGCCAGCGACAACACCGCCTTCATGATCACGCTCAACGCTCGCAACGGCTGCGGTCAGACGATCAAGATCGTCGTGCCAGCCGAGAACGTCCGTATCGCGGACGCAAGGAGGGCGAGTGCCGTCTTCAGCTACAACCGCGTCGTCTACTTCAAGGACTATCGCGACGACAGCGTGATGGACTGGCGCAGCCCGAACTCGGGAGGTAAGTACCAGACGGTCAAGACTATGGGCTTCAAGACGATGGCCCAGTTGATCGAGACCGATCTGCACGGCGTCGTCCTCAGGCTTCCGCCTCAGGTCATCGCCGCACTCAAATAGCAGCGCGAACAACAGGGAGCGGCAACCGCCGCTCCCTGCCCCCCTTTTTTAACTCAAATTATTTCATAAATTACTTAACAAGTTAAGTATTCCCCACTCTAGTGTACCTCTGGTACTGGTTGCACTTCCACTAATTTACTGACGAATGAGGTGTGAATTTCGCGCAGCCCCCGGGCTACCTCGACACTTTCTTGTCCCCCATCTTCTTGCGCTGGATGTACCATCCGCAGTTCAGGGCACTGCCTGGGGAAATTCGGGTTAGTCTTCATCCGCTCTATGACCGATTCAAAACCCAACGACCGGAATATGCCTGTAGCTATTAGTGAATCTACGGTTCCGTCCACAAGCAATGTTGTTATTTCGGGGGGCTTACCATCGGGCCACCGGAATAGCCTCCCGTTTGTTCCTTCAAGGACTTGTTCTTCCCGGCCGCCAGCCATATATTCACTCCTCAGTTTATGTACCTTGGTCTATTTTACTCCGTTTTTCTGTATTGCCAGTGCCAAGGTTCAAACTTAACATCAAATTCATTGCCCTCTGGGTAAGACAGATAGAAATCAAATTGTTTGGCGTTCTTAATCAGCCACTGGTACTCGTTTGTATTGGCAAAAAGTTGCGGCTTTTCATCTGTTGGTATGCCGTCTTGATTTATAACATCCACGGCTGTGTTAACCGGATCGCCATGCTGGCTATAGCCAGGTAGAGCCACTCCAGAAACTACATATTTAATATCAAAATCTGATTTTTCTAAATACGTTAGAAAAGTTATAGATTGATGGGCCGGCGAGCGGTAGCCCGACTCCACCATCAGTTTGCTGCCTATATCCTGTTTGGTAGCTTCTTGCATTTCTAAAAAAGCCTGCCAGACAGGTTGCGGCAAATATTGGTTGGCAATGGTAACTTTTTTACCATCCCTTTCAAATACCTGGCCCTCTAGCTTGACCAGATTTTTGGGTGGCCCTTCTAGGCTCACAAACGGGCCTAGAAATCCAAGTTTTTCAGGACTAAGTGCAAGCAGCTGTTTTACTACTTCAATTTCCGGCTGATTAAGCTGGGAATAGAGTTGTTCAAAAGTCAGGGTTGCCATTTCGCGCGTGGTATACCTGTCGTCCCGGCCCATTTTGTCCAAGATGCTGCGCACTAACTCTTTATCAAAAATTTCGTTGGGCGGTCTTGTAGCTCCAGGACTCATGCTGGACCTATTTTACTCTGTTTTTGCGAAGGTCAGATAAATCTTTGGTCATAATAAAAACTGGTTTAGTGCTACGAACTAGTTGACCTTGCTCGTCATACTCAGGGCGATCCAGAACCACCATTTTTCGACCCCTATATGGCACGATTTGGTAGCCTAAAGATATATAAAGTGGCAGGGCCATCCTTGTTATTAGTTTGCACACTCAGAGCAGAACGCAGGACAGTGCCAGGCCTATCTATTATGGCGTGTTCGGTAGCAACCATCAGGTCCCAGCCTATCCCCTTCCTTCGATGTTGCTGCTGGACGTTAAGCGAATAGATGGTTGGGATTGGTTGCTCATCCGGAAATTCAGTAGTAAGCGCCTCCGTAACTTCAGGTTCGCGTACAGAAGGTCCGGACCATTTCACAGTCACAAAACCAACAGCTGTTGCAGAAAGTCGCGCGACTAAAACGCCATTTCGATCAGCTTCTACGGCTTCCGCCCAAGCATCTACGCCTCCTGGCGGATCGAATCCACATTCTTTCCACGCTTGTACCAGCTCCTCACCGGATTCGACGGGTGATATTTCTGCCCCGGATCTAGTCATAAGATAAATTATATAATCTTTACTGTCTATTAGCAATACTGCCAGTTGCTTGACTTGTTAAGCCTGCCCCGTAGTATATCGCAGATATTACTATGGGGTATTCTCTATAAGACTGGTTCTATTATCTTCCAAAGCTCTGGTAATTCTGTGAGATTGGAGCCTAAGTGATCGCCCTCATGTATGACAGTAAGTGGTGCGTGTAGCTGTTTAGCAAGGTATTCTGCTTGTTCAAGCGGACAATAGGGGTCGTTATCACTATGAAGAAAAGCTATTTTCCCTGCTTCTTCTTTTATCAGTTTAAAATCGAAACCATCCGGCGGGAATAAATCTTTGAATTGCTGGTTGTCTGGTTCGTATCGGAGCGGTACCCCGCCCTTCCAAGCGCTGACCATTACTGCAAGATTCACTTTTGGACACCGTTTATCCATAAGTAAATTCAGTACGCTCACTGCTCCAGATGAATGGCCAACGACTATGCCATCCGTTAAGTCCCCGCCCTGCGAGAAAATAAAATCATTATAGATCTTTCTATTCGGAGTATGGTTTCCGGGCAATACTGGCGCCCAGACTTTATAGCCTCGGGCTTCTAATTTCTTCTTCAGCCACGGAAACCAGTTGTGTTCTGGATTACCGTCTGTGCCGTGTAATAAAATCGCGTTTTTCATAGCCCTATTTTACTCTGTTTTTGGGTTTATATAGTGCAGTTTTTGGTCTGGTGTTAGATGCTCCAATGAATAACGGAGCGCTGTGCGGCGAAGTTCGTGAGCATGGACGTCTAAAAATTTCAGTAGCGCTTCCCTGTCCACGTCGCCGGCACAACGCAGCATCCAGCCCACGGCTTTATGTATTAAGTCGTGGTCGTCGTGCAGCAAAATTTCGGCTACGGCAAAGGTATCATCTAGCTGGCCGGCACGTATAAAGTTTAGGGTGCTAACCATGGCGATCCGTTTTTCCCATAGGTTTTTGGAGCGGGCTAGCTTATGCAGGGGTGTATGGTCTTTATCGAGTAAATAGCTACCGACAATTTCCGGGCAGCTGGTGTCCACTAAATCCCAGTTGTTTACACGGTTGGTATGACTTAGGTAGAAATCATAAAGCTGCTTTTTATGTTCCGAGTCTGCTTTCTTGGTCTGTTCGGTCATGATAATCAGTGCTGCTAGTCGGTGCTCGTGAATCGGGCTAGCCAGCAATTTTTCTATTTCTAGCAGTGATAAATTTTTGAATTTTTTACACACTTCCCGGGTTACCGGAACTTTAAGCCCCAGGAATTTATCACCCTGGGCATAACCGCCATCATAGGTTTTAAAAAATCGCTGGGCAAATTCTGCCTTTTTCGGATCGACTAAGCTATTCAGCTCTTTCCGGAGGTCTTCCGCCTTCATTTGGTTCTTATTTTACGCTGGTTTTTGGGAATTCGGGATTGCTTGAAATTATAACTTGGAGAATCCTCACCGCCGAGTCCGAAGACAAGGCGGTGAGGCAAAGCTCTCCATTGAGGCGCTAGACCCACGCCGGGATAATGTGAACGAGTTCGACCTCGTTCTCCCCGTCGTAGACGGCCTTGCGAACGAGTGTCAGTCGGAAGCCGTCGAGGTCGGTGAACTTCGAGCCTTCGAGCGGCCATGACTGATTGAGCTGTCTGCGTTCGTCGTAGCTGAGGCTCGCGAGCCATTCCGCTGCATTGTTCGTCGCGGAACCGAAACGGTCGTACTTCCAGCCCTCGCTTTGAGGCGGCAGGGCATCGAGTGAACTGCAGATGTAGAGACCGTCTTCCTCGACCCGATAGGCCAAGGGATATGAGTCGCCGACACCGAGCGCCAGACGGACTCCGTCTTTCAGCTGAAGAACACCTCTATCGGTGTAGGTCAGCTGACGCTGGGTCGTACGTGTCTCTGTCGCGGACATATGTACACGTCCTTTGGAGAGCTACCGCAGGAACCTCCGCGGCCGAGGACTCACATTGAGTGTAAAAAATTATACCATTTTTGTAACAATTCAGCAACTATTGAATTGTTCTTATTTTACGCTGGTTTGGGGAATTCGGGGTTAATTACAGCCGGGTTTTTAGAGCCCTGACTTGTTCTTGCAAATCTTCACCCGGCATCTGTTCAAGCTCATTCCAAGTCACCCACTTGCCCTCGCTATGTTCGGCTGGATTGGTTCGGATGTCCGGATCTTTGACGCTAATTAAAAATGGCACGACAATCCAGCGACCATCCTCATCACCGAACTGGTAGATATTCAGAGTTTCTTCAATTGTACCCTCGGCGCCTATCTCTTCCTTCAACTCGCGCATAATAGTTCTTTCTGCAGGTTCAGCCTCTTCTATAAAGCCGCTTATAAATTCCCAGTGGCCCGGAGCAAATTTTTTATTATCTGCACGCTTGGCAACGAAATATTTATCGCCGTCTTTAATAATTGCTGATGCTACGCAATAAGTTTTACTCATAAAATTATTTTACCCTGTTTTTGGGAATTCAGTTCGTTGGTAATCTATGCGATTAAATTATGTCACTACCGGGAGGTTGTATTTCCTCCGACGGCGGTAAGATCGATATCAAGTTTGCTTCTAGTCTAATCATCTTGGCTAAATTCTTAGCTACCCCTAGACTTGGTGTTTGTACGGTGTCTATACGTGTTTCTGGTTTGTCTTGTTCTTGGGCTGAAAATTCTTGATACATAGCATTCCAGTGTTGGCCCCCTAATGCTCCACCGCCCAAGATTGAGCATTCGTTTTTAACATTTGAGCTATCGCCATAATATTCATCTTCTAGGACTTCGTATGTTGTGCGTGGATCCGGTTCACCGTCTTTTTTTGTACGCATTCCAACTATCATACCGTAAGCTTGATTGTCATCGTCGCCAGTAACGGTAATATTTATGCCTCCTTTTACGTATTTGTCGGGTGTGATTTCTGTAGGGTCGCCATCTTCTACCGCTCTTTTTAGAGCCATTTTGCCTGCGTCAATAGCGGCGGAACGTAATACTGGGTCTAGGCGGCCATCGCGGGTTAACTGCATCTCAATACCAACAGAATGCTCAAGTTTCTCGGCTTTGTTATATAAAGTTGCTCCCAGACCCACGACAGCAGCAGCTGTAGTTATAGCAAATACTTCTCCAGCTCGTAATTTCCTCATGAGTAGAAATTATACAATAAAGCTTTACTTATATCAAGTTTAATAGTCTTCTTGGGTTGCTCGGCTTGCCTGCCCTGAGCCCGCCGAAGGGTTAAGTATCCCCTACCCTATGTTTTTAGGTCTTGTCTGTGAATCCGAACGGTTGTTTAGGCTGCTGATTACCCAATAACGTCTCGAGATAATTAATTAGAGAGTCAAGTTTTGTCAGCAAGAGCTGGACTTCAGACCAATTATCCGAGGAATATTTAGTTTCTCCAGTCATATAATTACCTCCTGTTATCCTTGGCTTGATTTCAGAGTCCGGTACTAAAAAGGTTCCAAGATCATCGTTAATGGACGAAGCGATTTCATCAACTGTCGCGTTGTACTCGTGAACATATTTTTCATGAATGTCGTGTCTCTTCGGGTCAATATTGGCACGTATGCCCTTTAGCTTAGCAAGGGCTTTAAATAATTTATTGGGGTCTTCGTTTTCGCTCATTTTGCATCTCCTGAATTATCCAATTTGTTAAGTATCCCCCATCCAAGATCTCTTCTCGATTAAAATAAACGGCTTAAAAGCCAACCCGTAAAAATAGCCACCCCAATATTAACCCACGATCCTATAAGAAAAATATAATAGTATGCGCGGCCTAGTACAACACTCGACCACTGTTGATATGAACCAACTATTTTAATACCCAACCATGCAGCAACAAGAAATGCTATGTCTTTCGAAACCACGAGCGAATTATTGTGGTCAAATAGTTGTATACGACAAAATGTAATCCCCGCAAAAAATAAGAATTCTAGTGTTGAGAAAGTAATTGTTAGGCGACCAAAGACTCCCCGTACTCTTGAGTCTTCAAGAGCCTCAGTCTGTTTTATTTCATTATTCAGATCGTCCAGTTTGGGTCGAATATCCTTTGCTGTACTAAGTATACTTTTGTACTGACGTTTAATTTCCCATCGAAGCAATGCAGCAAACCCTACATAGAAAAAACTGGTTAGCAGAATAGCTAAGGCTATATTTATAAAGTTAGGCTGTATCATCTTGAATACCACTCTATAGGCTGATTGTGCCTTCTCTCATCTGCTCAGTCGTATCGCGATGACGGGTAGTCATACGGTTACCATTTAAAAAATTTGAGCATTTGCAGGGAGCCTTCGACTTTTATCCTCTGCTGCTCGGTGGTGTCGCGGTTGCGGAGAGTAACCGTGTTATCGTCTAGGGTTTGGAAATCAATTGTCACGCAGTAAGGTGTTCCTATCTCATCCTGTCTCCTATATCGCTTGCCGATGTTGCCGTTGTCGTCAAATTCTACCGAGCCGAGCTCGTCCTTGAGCATTTTATAAACCTCGCGGGCCTTTTTGACCAGCTCCGGCTTGTTTTTGAGCAACGGGAAAACAGCCACTTTAACAGGGGCGACTGAGGCATCCAGTTTCAGAAATGTGCGTCTTTCCTGCCCTGAGCCTGTCGAAGGGTCACCGCCTACCATATCCTCGGCGTAAGCCGAGCTTAAAATCGCCAGAACCAAACGCTCCACGCCAAACGATGGTTCTATAACGTGCGGCAAGAACGGTTCGCCGCCGTTCTTAGGCCGGTAGCGCAAATCTTTACCGGAAGTTTTTTGATGGTTGCTAAGGTCGTAATCACCCCTGTAAGCCAGGCCGGCTAGCTCGTCCTTACCGAACGGAAAATCGAATTCAAAATCTATAGTACGCTGACTGTAATGCGCGCGGTCAGCTTCCGGGACTTCCTTTTCGTGCACCATACTTTCCGGCAGGCCGACTTTTTTGAAAAAGGTCATCATGCCGGCGCGCCACTGCTCGAAGTATTTTTCCCACTCGGCAGGTTTTACAAAATATTCAATCTCCATCATTTCAAACTCGCGCAGGCGAAACAGCCAGTCGCGCGGGGATATTTCGTTACGGAAGCCCTTGCCAATCTGCGCCAAACCGAATGGCAAGTCCGGCTGGACGGTATCCAAAATATTCTTAAAGTTTACAAACATACCCTGCGCCGTTTCCGGCCGCAGATAACTTAGAGAGTTTTCGTCCTCTGTCGAGCCGATTTGGGTCTTAAACATCATATTGAATTGCTTGGGCTCGCTAAGCGTGCCGGTTTTGCCGCAGACCGGGCATTTATCGTCTGCTACATGGTCTTGGCGAAGCCGTGAGTGGCAGTTGCTGCATTCTACCAGCGGGTCATTAAAACCGGTGGCGTGGCCGCTGGCCTGCCAGACTCTCTGGTTCATTAAAATGGCGGCGTCCATGGGGTACATATCGTCCCAGCTGCTCACAAAACTGCTCCACCAGATATTCTCAAGGTTGTGCTTGAGCATGACGCCCAGCGGGCCCCAGTCGTAAACACCGGACAGGCCGCCGTAAATCTCGCTGCTGGGGTAAATAAAACCCCTTCTCTTTGCCAAGCTAACAATATCCTCTAAAGAAACGCTCATCTTAAATAGATTATATCCTTTAGAGTTAAATTTCGTAAGTTCGAAGTTGCTCGATTATTGGTGCGATGGATTCGTCAATAATATTACCTGGCTTAATTTTGGCTTTAGCAAAAAGTTCGTTTTCTAATTTTTGCAGGGTCTTGGCGATCACTTCCCTTTCTTTACCCTCGATAACGTAGTCTTTGCGATGCTGGTAGCGCCTAGCGCCATCCGCCATACGCTCGGCAATTGACATAATGCCCGATGGGCCCGCGCGCATATCGGCATAGTTACATATTTTTTGCTCTAAACTGCCGCCAAAATAATTGCCTTTGATTTTGCTAAAGCCAATGCTGTCTATGCAGTCTATGATTTTTTGGCTCACTTTAAGCTCTGCCGCAATCTCTAATGTTGCGTGGTGCTCGGCTTTGCCGTATTTTTGGATAAACTCCTGCTGGACCTTTTGCCAATATTCGATGCCCCTGGGAGCAAAAAAGATCGGGTTATAACTAAAATCAAATTTTATAATATTACCCATATCGTGCAGTAGGCAGGCTGTAACTACGGTTTTTGTATCAACCGGGGTTTTTAAATTGTCGCAAATTTGCTTGGCCACTGCCGCCACCCGCAACTGGTGTAGCTGCAGCATCGGCGTGATCTTGTAGCGTTCATAAACTTCTGTAATTTGCGCCATTTAGGGTCGATTATATCCGAAAATGAACTCTGGCAACAATTGTGTTAGAGGAAAGGTAGTAGCTCAGTTTGCCCTTTAGGGGCGGCTTTGCCGACTGGAACGCTAGCAGGAAAACCATAGGTTGTCCTTCAAAATGGAGTCATATCCGGATGTGGGCTTGGAGCATAGATAAGACTAGCGGCGCAGCTTTGGCGGCAAGGTTGTCCGCCCCCTGCACTTTTTGCACAACTTTCGGCTGGTTGTTGCTAAAGATTATGCGCAGAAATTTGATCTGGTCGGCGCCGAACGAATCATGACTGGCACGGCTAGCCTGAAATCCCATAGAATCGAGGTTAAATTCGTACTTTTTGCTGGATTGCAGCTTTTGGCCACTCGTATCGGTGCGCAAGTTGGGCGTATGGCCGGCCAGCCTCAAAAGCTGAGCCGAAAACCAGACACGGACTAGCTCAAGATTTATTGAATCATCGTCCAGGGCTTCAAAAGCTGATTTTAACAGATCAAAATAGGCGCTTTCGGCGGCATCTTCGGTGGCCCTGCCGATAAGTTTTATAAGTTCGTAACCGGTGTTGGTACGCTCCAGGTTTTTGACGATGCTGGCGTAGTATTTGGCCAGTCGGCTAGACATAAGGGTGTTGATTTCGCTGCGGCCAATCAAAAAGGTCAGATCAGAAACGCTGAAAAGCTCAATGCCGCCGGCCAATTTGCTTCTGGTTTTACGCACACCCTTGGCGATAGCGCGGACTTTGCCGTGGTCTGGCGTCAAAAATGTCAAAATCCGGTCGGCCTCGCCAAAATCAGTGCGCGATAGCACTATGCCCTGGGTAACTATGCGGTTCATAAGCCTCCTCTAGAGGCAATTAACAATTTACAGTTTTCAATTGGCAATGATTTAGCAGTTAGCCATTGGCCATTGAGAAATGAAAAATGAAAAATAAATGGTAAATGTGAAGTGTCAAATGTCAAATTCACATAGCGCCCTCCTTCCGCGTCACCCGAGGTGATGGCGCTGAGATTCACTTTATTCATGTTTTAACGGGTTGTAGCAGAGCGTTGTTGATAGTTTGGGCTAGCTCTGCCAGGCTGGTGTCTGATTTGTGATAAAAGGCCGTGATGTCTAGCTGCTGTAGGTTCTTGGCAGAACGCCCCAGCTCTCTGTCCGACACGCTGCTAAACACCACGATGGGCAAGTTTTGCCAGTCCGGGTAGCTACGCAACTCATACAAAAATTCTACCCCGCCGCGGCCAGCCAGTAGCAGATCCAAGATGACCAAGTCGGGTTTTTGCCGGTCTATGGTATCCATGGCAGTTTGCGGGTTGACCTGCCAATCTATACGGCGGCCAGACTTTTTAAGGATTTTCTTAAGATTGGCAGCCAGGATTTTATCAGATTCTATGAGTAGGATCCGGGCTGCCATATCAAACAAATTGGAGTTGTTTGCTAATGGGCACCGCGGTGGCCAGGCCGTGCATATTGCGGTGCGCAGCTGAACGCAGGGGCTGCCACATAGCGGCGCATAGCATGTCGGCGATTAAAATGCCGCTGGCGGCGCCGGCTGGTATGGCCGGTAGGGGCTGTCTGGCCCGGCCGGCCAGTGATCTGGCAGTGCGCAGCGTGCGGTCGCTTAGGCCGTCAACTGTGCTAAAAACTCCGGTGGCAATAGAATTATCTGGTGAGCGGTGGGCGCCCAGCAGCAGGCGGTGGGTTTTTTGTTTGGTTTGGGCGGCCTGGGCCCTGATCATACTGGCACTGAGGCATTGCAGAGCGGCGATCAAGCTGGGCCGGTGGGCCAAAACCGGCCTTAGTTTACCCATTACGTCTACTTGGAGTTCAGTGTCGTATTGCTTGGCGTAAGGTGTTAGCTGATGGGCCACATCTTGCAGCACGCCGGCCATAGAAACCGGTACCAACGGTAGTGTTTGCTCGTCCTGGGCTTGTAGCGCTAAGTGGTAAGCTTCTATCAACTGCAGGCCGGATGATGCGCTTAGGGCCATGCTAGCGCCTTGTTCCCTGGTGGACGTTTCATTAAAGTGTTCATGCTCCAGGACCTCCAGGGCGGTTTTTATTTGGATTAGCGGTAACGCTAAATCATCACTTAGCGCTGCCAAAAGTGCCCTTTGCTGCGCAAGTTGCTCAGAATTGCCGTCTATTGCCTGTCTTCTCACAAACCCTCTATAGGCCACGCCTATTCACTTAAACTAAGTATAGCATCAGCGCTGGTTAGAACAGCAAATACTGGTGTTCAATTTACAATCTTCGACCGGCTAATTTGAATAAACTTATGGTACAAATTTGAGGTTGGCTAACACGATATTATTAAAGTCGCTTAAGTAGTCGTTAGACAGCGTGTAGAGCTGCAGGGTCTTATCGCGCACCGGAATGACGAGCATCTCGCCCTGTAAAGAACCACTGTTGTTCTGGCTGATAGTCCCGGTTAGTAAAGTACCGGTTTGGGCATTGGCGACGCCCTTCATCTTAGGCGGCACGTATGCCGTAGCAGTAACCGTTCCTCCGGTAACCTGTGAGCTAAACTGTCCTATAACGTCATTATAAGCATTGCTAGTCAGCTCCAGGCGTAAGGCAAAGGCGCTGTTGCTACTGGTACCGGGGACATCACCGGGGTTAAAGTAGCCGTTAATCGGTTCACTGGAGTTGGTTTGGTCAACGTATGAGCTCCAGGTATTGGGATAATTGAAGGTGATCAAGCCATAAGTAGAAGAACCGGTAAAAGTTTTATAGGGCTGTTTGATTTCTTGGTCAAACTGCGCTTGCAGTTGGAGCTTTTGATTAGCTTCGGCTTGCGCTACTGCCAGCTTGGCTTTTTGGTCGGAATTGTTTTTATAGTCCTGCCGGCCGCTGTAGGCCCAAACAGCAAAAACTGCCGCCCCGACTGCAAAAACAGCCAGAACTACAATAATCAGAATTGTGGCGGCCGACCCACTCTCGGTTCGTTTCATACCCGGTAGTGAGCTTTCGAGATTATTCGACATGGCTTGTAACCTCCAGCTCGCTAATATCGTCTTCTTTATACATAAGTCTGTACCCTAAATAAAGCCCAGACGCCGAATAAAATCCTACGGGGACGACGAGCTGACTCGAAAGTCTACTACCGGGCATACTATGCTTATGTTAATGCAGAATGGCCTCCTTTAGCAAGAGTGCGAGAGTTTGTTGTATTATCCTAATGGATGATTGATAAGCTTCTATCCTATTATTTTGGCTTCCAGGAAAGGCCAGTCTATAACCCGGCTTACATACCCGAGGCAGCGGTCGTCAGCGGTAACATTATTAACCCATCATCCAAAAATCTCGCTGTAATATTCCCCGGCTGGCACGGAGGTAGCGGTTTTTTGTATGACAAGCTGGCAAAACGACTTACCAAAAGAGGCTGGGCTGTATTGGATTATAAATTTCACGATTCAATTATAGAAGCTGACGACGCAACCGTAATAAAATCTTTTAAGCAAATTCAAAAGCAGGTTGCCAAAGAACTCCAAGGGTTCAGAAGTACTAACTCGTACGAAAAAATCCATCTTATAGGCATCAGTCTGGGGAATGTTCCGCTGGCTATGGTTTGTAAAGAGTTCCCCGGCTTTGACAGTGCAACCTTGGTAGTTGCTGGAGATGACTTGGCCTGGGACATGTGGCATGGGATTCTGACACAAGATCTTAGACGTGGTTTTGAGAAGGAGCAAATTGGCATACGACGCTTGGACAAGGACTGGCTGGATTTAGCGCCTAAAAACAACCTTAAAAATTTCGCACTTAAACCTGTCAAATTGTATGTGGCTCTTAAGGACGATGTAATCCGCACCCCCTACCAAAAAAGGCTGGCTGAAGCTGTGGCAAAAATAAGCGACCGGGTATCCGTTAAGAACATCCGATCCGGCCACGCTGGTACTATTGTTTGGTTTTGCTTACTCGCGCCGTTGCCTTGAGGCTGGGTACTCGTACAAAAACAGCGCGCCCTGTTTTTTAATGGGCGTGCGGCCGGGGATTTCGAAGCCATGGCTGACAACCTTTAGTTTCTTATGCGGCTGGCCGGTAATAAACTGATCGAGTTTTTCCATGTAGTGGCCGATCAGAAATACAAAAATGCCGTCTGCCTCGGAAATATCGGCGTGCCAAAAGTTGCCCAGGACCACTTTGACTTTACGCCCGTAGCGGCGCGTGACTATCCAGGAATAGATAAATAAAAACGGGTTGAGTTCATAGCCGACAGCTCGCAGTCCACTGGCGGCGGCTTTACCAAGTAGACTACCATCGCCGGAGCCTAAATCTACCAGCAGCTGTCCTTCTTTAAGGTCTATGAGTTTGATGGCTGCTCTTTGGGTTTTCTTGAGAGTGGGTAGAAACGGTGCGCCAAAAGCTATCACCGCCCCGTAAGCGATTATCAGCAGAAGCGCCAAGACCCACACCGCCCAGAAAAAATCGTACAGCCAACGCATTTATGCGTTTAGTTTTTTGATTTTGTTGGCGGCAGTTTTTAGCTGTTTTTCCATCTGTTCGATGAGTTTGGCAGCCTGTTGGTATTTGGCCAGGGCTTCGTCTAGGTCCACCTCTTCGCCCTCAAACCATTCCATGATCTCATTTAGCTCAGCCGATAGCTGGGCATAGGTTTTGTTGCCGGTTGGTTTTTTAGCCATACTCGCTCCCTTCAGTCGCTCAAGCTTAGAGCCTAGAGCTCTCAGCTCTTAGCTTAGGACTCTTAGTTAGCGCTTTTGCGCTTATTGTACCATCTTGGACTTGCAAGTTCAGGTGGTCGCCGATTTTAACTTGATCGACAGAACTAACGATTTTTGAACCTTTACGTATAATGGCGTAGCCACGCTTGAGGGCTGCTTGGGGGTCAAATAGTTTGATCAAGCGGCGCAGACTCTGCAGCTGTTGGGACTGGGCGTTTAGGACATTGGTTATCTGCGAGACTAGCGCATCGCGCCGGTTGACCAACTCCATTACAGCCCCGTCGTAGGCCGAGGCTAAATCCCGCTTGAGTGTTTGGCGCTTAGCGTCCAAGTGAGCTAACTCGGCTGCGCGGTCGGGCACAAGTAGTTGGGCGGCGTTGCTGGGCGTGCTGGCCCGCACATCGGCAGCCAGCTCGGCCAAGCTGAAATCTACTTCGTGCCCGACCGCCACCAGCGTCGGCACCCTACTGGCAGCCACTGCCCGCACTACCCGTTCGTCGTTAAAGGCGGCCAAATCTTCGGCACTGCCGCCGCCCCTAGTTATAACAATTACCTCTGGCAAATTACTTAGCCTGTTAAGCATTTCGATAGCTTCAACGATTTGCCCCGGCGCTTGGTCGCCTTGCACGTAAACATCACTTAGCAACACCTCCACGCCGCTCCAACGTTCGTTTAAAATCTTAACGAAGTCGGCATAAGCCGCCGAGTTGGCAGCCGTGACCAGCCCCACCCGTTCGGGTATTGGTGGCAAAAACCTTTTGCGCTCGGGTGCAAACAAGCCCTCGGCTGTGAGCTTGGCCCGCAGCAACTCGGCGGCCTTTTTGAGCGCCCCTTCCCCTACCGGCACTAGCGACTGTAAATTAAGTGTAAAGCCAAAGCGCGCGTGTAGGCGCGGCGAACCTACCGCCCGGACCATCAGGCCGTCCTGCAGCGGCCCAGGCAACATATAGACGGTGCCGAAGAACGGCACACTGGCTTGCTCGTCTTTTAGATCAAAGTAGACCCAACGGTTCTTACTGATTCGGAAATTACTTAACTCGCCCTCTATGCTTACAGCCGGATAAGCGAATTCCAGAGTTTGATTGAGTAGTGCGACAAAATCGCTAGGCGTTAAAATCACGTCTTGCATTAAAACTAGATCTTAGAGCCCAGTCCTTGTTTAACAGCCTTTTGGTAGAAGTAATAGCCTGGTGTCAGTTGCAGCGTCATGTTAAGTACACGGTACATAATGGTGACCGGAATGCTGAGCTCTGCCGGGATGCCGGTAGCCACCAGTACCGCCGTCATTAAGCCTTCGTAAATACCGATACCAGCCGGCAGTACCGAGATCAGGCCGGCAAAGTTGGCCACGGCATAGGCCAAAATTACCGCGCCTACATTGACTAAGCGGCCAAAAGCGATATAGACCACATAGACGGCGGCAACCTCGGTAATATTGGCCATCATCATATAAAGGAAGGGTTTTTTAAGCTCGCGCCATTTCTTTTTTATCAGCTCATAATTTTCGTGCAGCTCGTTAAAAGTCTTCTGGGCATCTTCTATATTGATAGTTTCCGGACTTTTGCGCCTAAATAAATGGAGCGTGGAATTAAGTGCCTTAGTGACATAAGTCAGAAAACTATTGATGCGCTGGCGGCTTTCGATAATGTAGATGCCGATGAAAGTACCGACCACCAGCAACGTTATGAGGGAGCTGGCCACAACCATCACCAAATCATTAACGTGGCCGCGCGCTGCTAACAACAATACGCCCAGGATTAGCAGCGGTTGAAAGCTGGCGTAAAGCAAAAATAGTTTTAGGACTTGAGTTAGCGAAGACTTGGCACCACTGACATTCTCGCTACGCATACGAACATTAAAGTAACCGATACCGCTGACGCCGCCGCTGGGCAGGATATGGTTAACGAAGTTCAGCTCTAAGGTCAGCCGAAACATCGGCCAGTAGGCGACTTTTTCACCCAATGTGTTAAAGACATTGCGCAAAAAACGGGCATAGACGTCGTAGTTCAGCAGTTCGATCGGAATCATTAGCAGCAGGGCGAAGGCGTTAACCTTACCAAGGTTTTCGACGACTCCGCCGATGTCTTTGCGCAGTCCGTAGATCAAAGCACCCAAAGCCACGAACGCAGCTACGGTTAAGAATAGCCTGACTCGCGATCTTTTAAGCGGACGATTTTCGTTCATAAAATAACTTACCAAACTATTATAGACGCTATACTAGATTTATGGCAGAGTTTAAACTGAAGAGTTTGTGCATTCTAGGACGACAGCCCGCTTTGGGTTTGGCGGAACTGGAAAGCCTATACGGCGCCGAGCACGTTTACCCCGTGGGATTCGCCGCAGGCGACCATTCCATCGGGGTGCAGCCAGTCCGTGGCGCCCCAGTGGAATCTGCTTTGCATTCCACGGGGCAAGCGGCGTTACTGGATATTGACGCCGGCGAGATTAATTTCAAGCGACTTGGCGGTTCGATAAAGGTTGCCCAGGTTTTGGCTACCCTGCCCAGCACTGACTGGAAGGATATTAAAAAATACCTGCTAGATAACGTGCCTAAACATCTGACGCACGTGCCGCCAGGTAAGCCCGGTAGTGAGCTTTCGCGACCTTCTCGGCCAAGTGGCCGGGAAGCTAGGCCCGCCTATGGCGGACAACGCGAAAGTCTACTACCGGGTAAATTTACGCTAGGACTGAGCTTTTATGGGTTGGCGGTGCCAGCCGCTGAAATCAACAAGTTAGGTATAAGCATCAAAAGGGCCAGCGACAGGCCAATGCGTGTAGTTCCTAATAAGTCGGCGGCTTTAAACAGCGCCCAAGTGCTGCACAATAAGCTGACCAGCAAGGGTGCATGGGAGCTACTGCTCGTCAAAAACGGCCAGGAGACTATTTTGGCCCAAACTTTTTTTGTACAGGATATCGAAGCCTACGGTGCCCGCGACCAAGCCCGACCGCGGCGTGACGCCCGCGTAGGCATGCTACCGCCCAAGCTCGCCCAAATAATCATCAACCTAGCGGTCGGTCCCATCGAAAGAAAAGTTTTACACGATGCGCGTTTGGATGGAGCGCCAGGCGACAACGAGCAGCGAAGCAAGCCGTATAACCAATACGGTGAGCGAGCAGCGCAGTTGTCAACACAGCGATCCGCCAAAAGCACCGACAGAGTGGCTGGTTCAGCCAGCCAGCAGGTCGGTGCGTCGCGTATTCGTGTGCTGGATCCGTTTTGCGGCACGGGGGTGATTTTGCAGGAGGCCGCGCTGATGGGTTATCACGTTCTGGGTAGCGATATTGACTCGCGAATGGTTGAATACACCAAAGAAAACTTGGCGTGGCTGGTTAAACAAAACCCCCAAATCGAGGTTCAGGTTTCGGTGGAGATAGCCGATGCAACTAATACTACTTGGCCGCGTTTTAGCGTCGTTGCCAGTGAGATTTACTTGGGACGTCCGCTTAACAACCTACCGCCACGCGAAAAACTACAGCTAATAATTAATGACGTGAATACTATCACTAAAAAATTTCTGCTTAACATAGGAGCGCAGACGAAACCGGGTCAGAAAATGTGTCTGGCAGTGCCGGCCTGGAAGAAACCGGACGGCGGGTTTATCTACCTGCCTGTGCTTGATAAATTAACAGATATGGGTTACAATTACCTGGATCTAAAACACGTGCCAAGAGACGAGCTTTTGTACTACCGCGAAGACCAAGTCGTAGCACGCCAATTAATTATAATAGCGAAGAGATAATGAGTAAAACTAAAGCTGGCGGTACCAGCCAGAATGTGCACGACAGCCCAGGCCAACGCTTGGGTGTAAAAGTATCGGGCGGCGCCCAAGTTAAAACTGGAGATGTTTTAGTGCGTCAGGTCGGAATGACCAAACGTCCGGGACCCGGCACTTTCTTGGCGCGTAATTACACGATTCACGCTGCTAAAGATGGCACTGTCAAATTCACCAAGCGACAAGTCAAGCTCTTTTCCGGCAGGTCCGCTTCACGGACTGAAGTTACTGTCGAATAAGACGTCCTACTTAAGCTAGTTGATCTAGCGGGTCTTAGCGAGGATCGCCTCGACCAAGCCTACAAACAAGGGGTGTGGCCGGTTGGGGCGTGAGCGGAATTCCGGATGTGCCTGAGTAGCTAGAAAATACGGATGATTTTGGGCTTCTATAACTTCTACTAAGTGGCCGTCCGGGCTTAGGCCGCTGGCCGTAATTCCCCAGTTTCCATATTGGTCGCGGTATTCATTATTACATTCGCAGCGGTGGCGGTGGCGCTCGACTATTTTTTCCTGGCCATAAGCTTTGCGGGCTTTGCTGCCACGTATTAACACTGTTGGGTAGTCACCCAGGCGCATAGTGCCACCGGTATTTTTCTTATCGCGTTGGTCAGCCATGTAATCGATAACCCTACGAGGACTTTTAGGGTCAAGTTCTACCGTAGTGGCATCGTTTACACCAGCTCTACGGGCGGCGGCAATTACACCCATTTGCAGCCCCAGGCACAGGCCCAAAAATGGAACCCTATTATCAAGACTATAGCGGGCGGCGATAATTTTGCCTTCCAAACCACGTACGCCGAAACCACCGGGAACGATAATACCATCTAAGGTGGGTAGTATTTCGTGTTCTTTTTTATCTTTTTCTAAAGCTTCGGCATTGACCCAAACAATATCAACATTGACTTCGTTGGCCCAAGCCGCTGCCCGTAGCGCTTCAAACACACACATATACGTATCTTGGTTATCGACGTACTTGGCGATAATGCCGATGCGAATAGTCTTGCGGTATTTGCTTAGAGCGCTTTTGACAACGCTCCGCCATGTCGCCAAGTCTGGTCGGTCAGTTCTAAGTCGCAAGCGACCTGTAATAAATTTGGCGATCCCGGCAGCTTCGAGTGCCAGTGGAACTTCATAAATCGTGGTGGCATTGGGCAGTAGCGCAATGGCTTCTTTGTCCACGCCACTGAACATGCTCAGCTTATTGAGAATGCTTTTGGGCGGTTTTTGTTCGCTGCGCACAACCAGTACATCAGGTACGATACCAATACCACGCAGTTCACGCACCGAGTTCTGTGCCGGTTTGGTCTTGAATTCCTGGCTGGTACCAAGATATGGCACGTAAACGACGTGTACAAAGATCACTTTATCGGGGCCTAGATTTTGGCCCATTTCACGGATTGCCTCGATAAAATTCAAACCCTCGATGTCACCAACCGTACCACCAATTTCTACTATGTGTACGTCGAAACCCTTGGCGGTAGTTTTTATAGCTTGTTGTATGTGATCGGTGACATGCGGAATAATTTGCACCGTTTTACCTAGATATTTGCCAGCGCGCTCGTCATCAATAACTTCCCTAAGGATTCGGCCGCTCATTAGACTACTGCGACTGGTCAGTTCCATGTCTAAAAAGCGCTCGTAGTGGCCTACGTCCAAGTCGGTTTCGGCTCCATCACGAGTGACAAAGCATTCACCGTGTTCGGCCGGGTTGAGCGTACCAGCGTCAACATTCAGATATGGATCACACTTTTGAATGTTTACTGACAGCCCGCGGGCTTTTAAGATGGTGCCAATAGAAGCAGCGGTTATACCTTTACCAACACCAGATAATACACCGCCGGTTACGAATATATATTTAGTATCTGCCTTGGCTTTTGCTGCCATGCTAAAGCTGCCTCTCCTTACTATCACCTAAAATATAGCACAAACCAGTTTATAGTTTATAGTTTTTAGTTTGTAGCGAGTCCTAAAAACTATCAGCTGAATTACTTAACTTGTTAAGTATTCCCTGCTAGGATGAGATCTTGGCTTGGATGATAGAAAATGCTTTGTCTTTTTGTGGATCCTGGCCGGCTTTACTCTGGGCGTCAGTTATACCAACGACCACGTCAGGTGTAATACCTTGTTTATTTATGTTTTTGCCGTCCGGTGTATACCAGTGGGCAATGGTAACCTTGAGCTCGCCGCCGCCACCGAGATTTTCTACTTCCTGCACACTGCCCTTGCCGAAACTTTTTTCACCTACCAGCGTCGCCACGCCGTTATCGCGCAATGCGCCAGCGGTAATTTCAGAGGCGCTGGCGGAACCGCCGTCAATTAATACTGCCGTCGGTAAGCCATACAGCGGATTATTGCCAGTGGCATATTCGGTATCAATAATGGTGCTGCCTCGACGTTCAGACACTACCACTTGGCCTTTGTTCAGCCACAAGCTGGAAATGCTTACAGCATCATTAAGATAACCACCCGGGTTGCCACGAAGATCTAATACTACGCCTTTGACCCCTTTGGATTTGAAATTCTGGGCTGCCTGTTGCGATAGGCTGACGGTATCGTTAGTAAACTGGCTTATTTTGATATAGCCGATATTGTTATCAACTTGGTAGGTCACGCTGGGGATAGTAATTTGCTGGCGGGTAATCTGCACGTTAAATGGTGCTCCGCCATCCCTGATAATACCGAGGGTGACCTTGGTGCCTACTTGGCCACGGATTTTAGTGACTGCCGTGTCGATGCTCATGCCTTGAGTCGATTGGCCGTTGATGGCTGCGATGATGTCCTGGGGCTTGAGGCCGGCCTTATCAGCTGGATAACCAGACAGGGGCGAAACTACAACCAGGTCATTGTCAGAATTAGTGCCCAGCTCGGCGCCAATACCAGTGATACTACCGGCTAGCTCGTTATTGAGCGCCTTGGCGTCTGCGGCATTAAAATATTCGGTATAGGGGTCGCCAGCTGCCGAGACCAAGCCGGACTTTATGCCGTCAAGCAATTGGCTGGTATTCAGGCTGCCGTCAAAATCAGTCCTAAGCAAGTTATAGACCTGGTTAACAGATGAGTAGTTAAGCTGCGAGGGCAAGTTCTGGTTGGCAATTTGTGGGCTCAGGCCCTGGATGTGCAGGTTACCACGGCCGACTTCTACGCCGCCGGCGAACACTAAACAAGTAGCCGCTAGACTCAGTAATATCTTCAGGAGCGGCCAGCGCTTTTTAGACCTAGCTTTAACTTTCTCACTAGCTGCCACTTGCGGCTCCGGATTAGATGGACTTCTTGCCACTAACGCTTATTATAACTTATGGTTTAGCCGCCAAAGTAGATAAATGTCGACATTAGGTTGGCGTCAATGGTCATTTCGCTGTACTGGCCTTCTTCGCCGAAGTTATACTGGCTAACTACGATGGTGCCATCACCATTGACAGCCTCCACCCACATGGCGTGACCGACAGATCCAAAGTAGTATGGGTTGGTGCCGATAGCTACCGAGCCAACCTTAGGGGTAGAGCCTCTTGGTATACCATAGGCATCGGCATCGCCAGGCCATTGGTCAGCATTGCCTACTCCGCCCCAGTACGGCATGTAGCCGTAGGCTTGGTAAACTTTCCAAGCGGTATAGCTGACACATTCGCGGTTATACATGCCCCAGTTATCAAACGTATTGTCTTGGGGATAATTACAACCCCAGTGAAAGCTAGCAGAATTTAGCGCATCTGCCGGGTAGCCGCCACCGCAGGCGCCACTGTAAACAATCGACACGCCACCACCACTTAAGAGGCGGTGGTTAGCGGCAAATTGCTGGGCCCTAAGTGAAACTATGGAGGCGTTATTAGCTTGGATTTGCTGGTCAAGGGTGGCCTTTTGTTCCTCAGAATAAGCCAGCAGCTGGCTCTGTTGATTTTCGTCGCCTTGTAGTTGGGCTTGTTGTGCTTGTTGACTTTTAATCGATTCTTGCAGCTGTTGTTGTTTTTGCTGTAATTGAATTTTGAGGGTATTGATCTGGTCGACTGACGCCTTAACCTTGTTTTGGACAGCGCTGCGGTCTACCTCTTTATTGACAAAGTCGCTTAAGTTATTACTGCTGGCCAATATTTCTAGCGTGGAAGTCTGTCCTTCCAGGTACATGGCTTTGATATCCTCACCTAGCACTTTCTTTTGCTGATCAAGGTCAGCTTGTTTTTGGTCTATTTCTGCCTGCAGCGCATCGCTTTGTTGCTGGGCGGCAACAATAGACTGTTGTAGGCCACCTATCTGTGCCGCTAACTGGTTAACTTGATCCTGGTAGTTGCTAACTTGTGTACCGAACTGCTGCGAGCTCTGGTAATCGGTGGCATTTTGATCTTGTAGGGCTTGTATCTGCTGATCAAATTGGTCGGCATGCACTAAACCGTTATAAAAAGTAGCCAGCCCAAAAGCACCGGCAAACAGTAGCGCGCCCAATAAATAGCTTAGCCTGATTTTTATGGATTTTTGTTTTAGCATGAACACTTTCACTATAGCACTCCTGTCGTTTGAGTCAACAGACCCCACCCCCGGACCGGGGATGCGAGATTTACAAATTTTTAGCAAGTTTATTTGTTGTCGGTTGAGTTGCCTGCGCTAACTCTTTAGCCGCAAGTATCGCCGCGTGGCAAGAGCGGAAGACGCGGCTCCTATTATTATACCAGCTGCAATTTGACCGACTAAGATTAGCCATAGATGCTGGCGGAAGTAGTGGCCGGAATAAGTTATGTCTAGCAAGCCTAAGCTGCTAGCTTGCAATGTCTGGCTGGCAACGGCAAATAGCGAAGAGCAGATGGCAAGTGAGACGGCGGCTGCTACGGCGCCATAAAGCATGGTCTCTACCACAAAAGGCCCACGAATATACCAAGTGCCAGCGCCCAGTAGACGCATTATGACCAACTCGTCGCGACGGTTGAAAATGGTCATACGGATGGTGTTGAAGATAATCAATATGGAAATTACAACGAAGATAATAATGCCGATAACACCGGCTTCTTCAAAAAAGTGGGTTGCTGCAGTAATTTTGTCGATAGCTGCTTTGCGGTCACCAGAGTAACTTGTGGGGTCGGATTGCATGGCTGCTATAGATGGCTTATCTAAGAAATTCTTGATGCTTTGCAGCTGGTTGGGGTCTTTGGGCATGATGTCCAAACTGGCCGGCAATGGGTTAGAAGTTTCGGAAATTGCTTGCAGCAAGTCCGTATTATTGGCATTCTGCGCTTCATAAGTTTTAAGCGCCTGAGCCTTGCTGATATAAGTAACCGACTTGACGTTATTGATACCGTCCAACTCTTTAATTAGCTGGTTGCGCTGAGTATCGGTAACGCTGTCTTTGAGATATACCGAGACGTCAATATGGCTGGTCAGATTATTTACGGTATGGCTGAAAGTGGCGTTGGCTACCACCGCAAATAGTAAGATCGTTAGAGTGATGCTCATCATGGCCATGGCAGCGATAGCCAGCCAGATATTACGGCCGAAATTGATAGTGCCGCTTTTGAGAATACGCTCGAGTGTTATAAAACGGTGCGGTTTCACAGGCTTCCTCCGGCAGCAGTTTTCAATTTACAATTTACAATTTTCAATGATTTATCATTTAACAATTGGCCATTGAGAAATGAAAAATGAGAAATTAATGGTAAATGGTAAATGGTAAATGGTAAATGGAATGATGCAATCATGACTTATATTGTCCTACTGCCCTGTCGGACACGATTTTTCCATCTTTGATAGTTACCACGCGGCGGCGTAAGGCATTAACGATGTCTTGGTTGTGCGTGGTCAGGAGGACTGTAGTGCCAAATTTATTAATTTTTTCCAGCACTTTTATAACATCCCAGGCATGTTTAGGATCCAGATTACCAGTGGGCTCATCGGCTATCAGAATCTTAGGCTGGCGCACCACCGCCCGGGCAATAGCCACACGCTGGCGCTCGCCGCCGGACAATTCTAACGGGTAGTTTTTTTCTTTACCCTTGAGGCCTACGAGATCTAAGACTTTGGGAATGGTGTGCTTGATTTCAGGGTTGCTCAGCCCGGCAATTTCTAGGGCAAAGGCTACGTTTTCATAGGCCGTTTTATTGGGCAAGAGCTTAAAATCCTGAAACACCACGCCAATTTTACGCCTTAGCATTGGTACGTCTTTGTCCTTCAGCTTGTCATAATCTATGCCGCCCACCACAATTTTGCCACTGGTGGGTTTTTCTTCGCGTGTCAGCAAGCGGAATAGCGTGGTTTTGCCAGCGCCGCTTTGGCCAACAATAATCACGAATTCTTTAGGCTCAATATGCAGTGAGACACGCTCTAGTGCTGAACCCCTGCGGTTGTAAGTTTTTGTTACTCTATCGAGTAAAATCATCGCTTACAAGTATATCAGATAATGTTTACGGTTTGGGCTGCTCGAGCCAGGCCTAGAAGCGAGCTTTCGAGATTATTCGACAAAGCTTGGAACCCTAGCTCGTCATTAAACCTTCCAATTACTTAAAATTTTTCGGGACTAATAGCTTAACGTCGAATAATTAGGGTCGAGGTGAAGACGAGCTAGCTCGAAAGTCTGCTTCTAGGCAGGCGTCGATGAGAGGATTAAGATTGCCGTCTAAGACCTTCTCGACGTCGCTGGATTCAAAGCCGGTGCGGTTATCTTTAACCTGTTTATAAGGATGCAGGACGTAGCTGCGGATTTGGTTGCCCCACTCCGCCGATTGGTTTGGACCCTTAATGTCCGCTAGGTTTTTGACGTGTTGTTCCAGTTGCAGCGCCGCCAGGCGCGAGCGCAAAATTCCCAGAGCGGTTTCACGGTTTTGCAGTTGGGAGCGCTCATTTTGGACGCTTACTGTGATGCCCGTCGGCAAATGTGTTACGCGCACTGCGGAGTCGGTAGTATTAACCGATTGGCCGCCATGGCCGCCGGACCGGAAAACATCGATTTTGAGATCTTTTTCGTCAAGCTGCACCTCATCGGGCCTGTCAATCAAAGGTAAAATTTCAACTTTGGCAAAGCTAGTCTGGCGCAAGTTATCGGCATTAAACGGACTGAGGCGTACCAAGCGGTGCACGCCGTGCTCGCCGACCAGTTTGCCATATAAAAAGCTGCCGCCGGAGAGTTTAACGGTAGCACTTTTGATGCCAGCTTCCTCGCCCGCCGATTGATCGACAATTTCGGCTTTTAGTTTTTGGGCTTCGGCCCAGCGTAAGTACATCCTGAGCAGCATCTGTGCCCAGTCCTGGGCATCGGTGCCACCGGCGCCGGCATAGACACCCAAAATCACATCGTGGTCATCGTATGGACCACTGAAACGCAGCTCGCGTTTTAGAGCTGAGAGCTGAGAGCTGAGAGCTGAGAGTTTAGCCGCAAGTTCTTTTTCCAGACTAGTATCGCTAAGGCTTATTAGTTCGCCAGCCTCACCAATTTCTCGCTGTAGTTTTTGCCAAGGTTCTACGCGGTGAGCCATGTTAGCTTCTTGCTTGCTGATTTCTTGCGCCTTTTTATTGTCGGCCCAAAAATCTGGCGCTTGCATCTGTTGGCGCAGCTCATTTAATTCAGATTCCAGCTCGTCCAGACCGATCCGGCCAGCGGCTTGGCTAACTTCGTTGTTCAGCTTATCTAGCTGATTTTTTAGCTCGTCCACAAAATCTCCTTCGGAGAATTTAATACTTTACACTTACCATTTTACATTTATTTAACAAATTAACATTTTACAACTGTTGCTGTATTGATAAATGACGAATGAAAAATAAATGCTAAACGGGAAATGATTAATGGTAAATTGACGCTCTCAGCGCCAAAGAGGTCGGAGCTGGTCGTTAAGCTTTGGGGCAATGCTGGCATCGGTGCCGCCCAAAACTCCTACGCCGCTGATGTCTTCATTAAACATCCGGCGCATGGCCGCGGCCATATCTTTCTTGCTAACGGTTTTAATGCGCTCCGGAATAGATTTCATATCCTCTATGTAGCCATCAAAAAAGTAGCGGCCGTAAGCGGCGGCCACAGCGCCAACTGTTTGCATAGAGCGCTGGAATGAACCTAGAGCATACTTTTTAGCAGCGTCCAAGCTAGCATCATCTATCAGGCCATTTTGGACCTTTTTGAGCTCCAACAAAATGATGTCGCAGAGCGCTGGAGCATTCTGCGGCAATACTTGAGCGCTTAGCCACCACTCGGCAGTTTTGCTCATTTGATTGTGGCCGGAATAAACGGCATAAACCAGCCCTTTTTCGCGGGCTTGGCCGAAAATTTTGGAATATAAGGTATCAGTCAACATGATGCGCGCTAACCCCAGCGCATCATCCTCACGGATACTAAGCATATCATTCAAATAGGTACTGATGGCCAAATAGATATTGTCAACCGTTTTGTTGGGCACAAAAGTTGTACGGACGGGTTTTTTGGCCTGCTCTTTAGGCAACTTAAAGCCGGCAGCGCCAGTCGGCAACTCCAATGATTCTAAAACTCTTTTGAGCGCCGGACGGCGGCCACGCAGGTTGCCGGCAACAATAAAACGCATATTGCGGCTAAAGTGCGTACGTTTGTAGTGATCAATGACGTCCTGGCGGGTTACATTATCTATCAGCTTAGCGCGTTCTTTGTCGGTTTTGATCTTAAAGCCGAAGTCTTTGCTCATTTCACTGCTCAAAACACGGAAATAATTATTAGAATAACTGACCAGCTCATCGCGGATGTTGCCAATCTCGGCTGCAAATTCGGCCTCCAAAAACAGCGGTTTGGCCAGTGCCATCAGCTGCAAGCGCAGTACCCGTTCCCATTCAAAATCGGCAGTTTCACCCACGTAATTAATATAGTAGTAACTGGTATAGGCATTGGTGAAAGCACCATTTTTATTAAACTCGGCCTGGAAAGCTTGGGTGTCCGGATATTCTTCGTTGGCACCCAAAATCACGTGCTCCATAATATGGGGCGCTTCCCATTTATTTTTGGCTTTTAGGAGATATTCGCCGGCCCGAAAATTAAGCTCATAGCTAGTGACGGTGGCACCGGGCACATCTATAAACAGTCCACGGGCGCCATTTTTAAGTTCTACTTCCTTAACAGTGTGTTTCATCCCGAAAAGTTTACCATTTTACATTTGACAATTCACATTTATTCAACAGGTGGCATTTAGACATTGTAGCTGCAATGATAAATGAAAATTGAAAAAATAATGCTAAATGAGAAATGAGAAATGTTAAATAAAAGCCAAGCATTTTAATGTTTTTTATTCCTGCGCTTGGCTTTTTGTTTGCGCTGGCGCTCGGCCTTGCGAGCTTTTTTGCGCTGAGTGTGCAAGCGAGCTTCTTTAGCCAGTTCTTCGTCTTGTGGCGTAAAGTCTGTCTCCTCATAGCGTTCGGCCTTAGTAATCTGGCTGGCGTTATCTACTGAACCACGGGCAGCCAGGGTTAGCTCGGTTTCTACGGCGCGGGTTTGAGCCTCTTCATCCAGCGGTTGAGCGTACATGATTGCCCGTACGATATCGTGCCGTAAGGTGGCTTGGAATTCATCAAAAATCTTCTGGCCTTGGCGGCGGTATTCTACCAGCGGGTCGCGTTGGCCAACGCTTATCCAGTGGATGCCTTCACGTAAGTGGTCCATATTTTCTAGGTGCTGCATCCATAAGTTGTCCAGTACTTGCAAATACACATCGCGCTCTACTTTGCGCATCAGCGCTGGCGTAAAGCGGCTCTCCTGATCTTTATAAAACCTGCCGGCTGCGTCTTCCAGCTCAACCTGGAATTTATCGGACGGGCTATCAAACAATTTGTCGAGTGTATTGCTATCAAACGGGAAAGTTTCAGTAAGTATGGCTTCGTAATTTTCGCTAGTGGATTCGGGGTGTTTGGTCAACCATTCCACCTCCTCCTCGATAAGTTTTTTAACCCTAGGACTGATGTCTTCGGCGCGTAGAATTTCTCGGCGCATGGCGTAAATGGCTTTGCGGTGGCGGTTCATGACGTCGTCGTATTGCACGACGTTTTTGCGCTGATCGAAGTTAAAGCCCTCTACCTTTTTCTGCGCGCCCTCTAGGCTTTTGGTAATCATGCGGCTTTCGATTGGTGTCTCATCATCAACCTTTAGCTTATCCATGATGCTGGCGATACGCTCACCGCCGTAAACACGCATCAGGTCATCCTCGCAAGAAACATAAAACTGGGTTTTGCCCGGGTCGCCCTGGCGGCCGGAGCGGCCGCGCAGCTGGTTATCAATCCGGCGGGCTTCGTGTCGCTCGGATCCCAGTACAAACAGGCCGCCTAGCTTAGTTATTCCCTCTCCCAACACGATGTCGGTACCCCGGCCAGCAATATTAGTTGCTAGCGTTATAGCGCCTTTTTGGCCAGCTTTGGCGATAATGGCTGCTTCCTTCTCATTGTTTTTAGCATTTAGCACTTCGTGGGGCACGTTGGCGGCTTTAAGCATAGAAGATAACAGCTCGTTTTTTTCGATACTAACCGTGCCCAAAAGTACCGGCTGGCCCCTTTTGTGATGTTCGGCCACATCTTTAGTAATCGAGCGCATCTTGCCTATCTCGGTTTTATAAATTCTATCCGGCAAGTCGACGCGAATCATTGGCTGGTTGGTTGGCACTTCGATAACATTCATTTTGTAAACCTGGTGGAACTCCTCGGATTCGGTCATGGCCGTACCAGTCATGCCGGCTAATTTCTTATATAGACGGAAGAGGTTTTGGAAAGAGATAGTCGCCAGTGTCATTGACTCTTCTTGGACTTCCACCCCCTCTTTGGCCTCAATCGCCTGGTGCAGGCCTTCGTTATAGCGGCGGCCACGCAGCAAGCGTCCAGTAAAATCATCAACAATAACGATTTCGCCCTCTTTAGTAACTACATAGTCTTTGTCGCGATGGAAGAGTGTTTGGGCGCGCAGGGCTTGTTCCAAGTGATAAATGGTGCGCAAATTTTCGGTGGCGTAAAGGTTATTAATCCCCAAGATTTTCTCTACCATTTCAACGCCGGCGTCGGTCAAAATTACACTTCTACGCTTTTCGTCTTTCTCATAGTGTTCGGTTTCCTTTAGCTGGCGTACGACTTTGGCGAATTGCGCATAAGCTGCACCGCTGGCAGTGGCCGGAGCGGAAATAATCAGTGGTGTCCGAGCCTCATCAATCAAAATCGAGTCCACCTCGTCCACGATAGCAAAATGCAGGTCGCGCTGGCGCAGTTGGTCAACCTCGCGCACCATATTGTCGCGCAAGTAATCAAAACCAAACTCATTGTTGGTGCCGTAAGTGATATCGGCTTGGTAGGCTTCTTGGCGGGTAGCCGATTTTAGATGTTGCATGCGTTCATCAAAGTGGTCTTTATTCTCATAGCTGGCATCGTATAAAAAAGATTGCTCAGGGATAATCACGCCTACGCTCATGCCCAAAAAGCTATAAATCTGACCCATCCAGCCGGCATCACGCTGGGCTAGATAATCATTAACCGTCACTATATGTACGCCTTTGCCCTCCAAGGCATTTAGATAGACAGCGAGTGTAGCAACTAAAGTTTTACCTTCGCCGGTTTTCATCTCGGCTACTGAACCTTCGTGCAGTACTATGCCACCGATCAATTGCACGTCAAAGTGAGTTTGCTTGAGAGTGCGAGTGGCCGCCTCGCGCACCACGGCGAAAGCATCAGGCAGAAGTTGATCCAGTGTTTCGCCGCCGGCCAGCCGCTTTTTTAGCTCCTCGGTCTGGTCTTTAAGCTGGGCATCGGACATTTTTTTGTATTTAGGAGCCAGTTCATTGATGACTTTAGCCCTTTTGCGCATACGTTTAATAGTCGCGGCCTGGGGGTCGCCGAGCGCACGTTTTATAAGTTTAGTATTAATGAATTTAACCATAAATAAATTAGCCGTGAGTCCTTAGCTGTTAGTCCATAGCTCGGATTGAAGTGGCCTGCGTGCTCTAAGCTCTTGGCTCCAAGCTCCTAGCTATCTGCATATTTTAACGCAAAACGGCCCGAATTTACAGAGTGGATTGACCGTGCATGTAGGGTTGTAGAACTTCGGGTATGGTGACTTTGCCGTCTTTATCCTGAAAGTTTTCAATGATAGCCAGTAACGGACGCTGGGAGAAGGCCGTGGCATCATTATTGTGGGCAACCTGGAGTTTACCGTCTTGACGACGTACACGAGTATTCATACCTCGGGCTTGATAATCACCTATATAATCAGCGGTGTGAGTCTCGCGATATTTATTTTCTCCAGGAAACCAGGCCTCTAGATCGACACCGCGGGCGTTCGGCAGGCCAATATCGGCCGTGCATTTATTTAATATGTGATAAGGCAGTTTTAGTTGCTGCATTAAATACTCTTCAATCGCTATAAGGAAGAGATGTTCATTCAAAGAATTTTCCGGCAGGTTAAAGCTCTCCATTTCTAGTTTATCGAATTGGTGCAGTCTTATCATGCCTTCAGTGTCTTTACCATAAGTGCCAGCTTCACGCCTAAAGGCGGTGGTATAGCCAACATAGCGGATCGGCAATTCAGCCTCATCCAAAATTTCATCTAAATACATAGGCGCTAAGGTATGCTCCGCGCTGGCGTTGAGCCACAAGTCTTCATCTTCCAATTTATAGGTTTGTTCTTGTTTATTTAACCTCCCAGTAGCTTCATATACATCAGTTCTGGCAACCGCTGGTGGTAAGACTGGTATAAAAGGTTTGGATGATATGTCTTTAAGGTCAAATTGTTGAATAATTTTTTTGAGCGTTTCTTCATTAGTCAAAACATCCAATCCAAACTGCATTAGGGCAAACTGTAAGCGTACGAGATCACCTTTCACATAAACGAAACGGCTGCCGGCTACTCTAGCTGCCCGTTCCTGATCTAACCAGCCACGGCTTTCTGCTATTTCCCAATGTTTTTTAGGTTCAAAGTCGAACTGTGGTTTGTCGCCCCATTCTTTGCCAACTACATTTTCGGCTTCGCTTGTGCCAATGGGTACATCATCGAGCGGCATATTAGGCACGGTCTTTAAAAGCTTCCCGAGCTGCTCTTCAATTGGTTTTAGGCGGGCTTCGCAGTCCGCTAAATGCTGCTTTAGGTGTTTGCCGTGCTCTATTGCTTCGGCAGATGGCGCCTGGCCTTTGGCAGCCTCAGCTAGCTTGTTGCGTTCGGCACGGACTATTTCGATATCGGACATTAGCTGTCGGCGCTGTTCGTCCAACTGCAAAAGCTTACTGATATCAACGTCGTAGCCTTTTTGCTTAGACTTTTCTTGGACGAGCTCGGCATTTTCTCGGATAAACCGAATATCTAGCATGCCTTTATTATAGCTACTAGCCCGTAAATTGTTATCATATTTGAGTGGAGATAGCACAAGCCTACAAATTTTGCCCACGTTGCGGTAGTTCCTTTTCCAAAAAGAAAGGTTATTTGGCATGCGCCAACTGCAGTCTTAGTTACTACTTAAACCCCAAGCCCTGTACGGCCGTCATTTTAGTCAACGATAAGGGAGAGTACCTTCTTGTTGAAAGAGCTGTGGACCCCGTCAAAGGTTATTGGGACCTGCCTGGCGGCTTTGTGGAAGAGAAAATGAAACTCTGGAAGAAAACGCCAGGCGAGAGACTATGGAAGAGCTGGGGATAAAAATAGGAGACTTGCACTACGTGGGTTCACACACCGAACCATACTTATTCCAAGGTGTTACTTATCAAACTCTTGCTGCGTGTTTTGTTGGGAAGTTCCCTGAAGACGCCGAGCCCGAACCGGCTGATGATGTTGCGGATTTTAAGTTTTTTAAACCCGATAGCCTGCCGACGGATAAGTTTGCTTTTGACGCTATAAAAAAAGATTTTCAAGACGCTACCCGATTTTTTAAGCAGCATAAAATTTAGGTTTTTTACCGGTCCGCTGGACAGAATCCAAGGTTAGCTGAGTGCGCGCACGGGCGTAGGTACAGTATTCGCAGGGCTTGGTCTGATCCATGACCTTCTTCCCAACAGGCGGCATCTTTTCGCTCTCTAAACATTCCTTGATTTTCACCAACGTTGGTTCTACCCATTTATCGCTGCCCTCATACGGAAAAACATTCGTCCGAAACTCGACTTTATTGAAAAAACCATCGGCCTCAGCGATACCGTTGACGTAGACGAAGTAGCCAGTGTCGCTAACTTTATGGCCTTCGCCGCGCAGCAGCCATTGGTAGATTTCCATTTGCCGCCGGTACATATCCTGCCAAGTTCCCTTGGGCCCTAAACTTTCAATCTCCCCCCTTTTAGCGGTAGCTTTGTAGTCCACGACGACAAGTTCGCCCTTGGAATTAACCCAAACATCGTCCACCCCACCAGTTATTAGAAGATTGGTTGGCTTATGCTCGACACGGACTCCACGCCTTAGAGCATCACGCCAACGATCCATATCGTTATGCGCAAAAGGTTTAGCATCTATTTTAAATTCAATTTGCCATGGATGCTGCTCGCCTTTAGCGCGGTAAGTATCGAATTCAATCTTTAGAAGAGTATCGATTGCGGTGTTGATCAAAAAGGGTGGGCTGGATGGTCTCTTTATGTCTTTACGTACCTCTAGCCAAAAGCAACGTGGACACTGCATAAACAGGTCAATTTTGCTGCGCGACAGCTTAAAAGGCTCTTTTTGCCCGGGCTTATAAGCCGGGTTTCTTTCCCATGCCATTACCCCATTGTACAGCCATATAAGCCATAAAAAGAACGCGACCCCGTAAGGCCGCGCCCGTTTTTTATATTATTTTTGCAGTTTTATTATTTTTTAACCCAGCGATTTGCCAGGCCAAGTGCGAGATAGCCGGCAAGAGCGTAGACCGCAATGGCGAATAGCGCCACGTAGTCTACAACCCAACCGCGCTGGATTACTCCGGTAGAAGTAAATACGTTGCGGAACGGCTCTAGCAATGTGTTTGTGCTGGCGTAGCACCAGTGCACAAACGTAGCGTCCGGGTTCCCGTTAAAGAACCGTAGCACGACGCGCAATGCCAGAAGTAGCTCTGCGACCCCCACGAAAAAGTGCACCATCCAGGCGACCATTTGCTTGTGAGAGTATTGCATGTTTCCTCCTTAAGTTATTAATAAACCTATCATATGCTTGCTTCAGCAACTTTTCAAGCTTTTGTCCACAGGAATTTGCGCTGGTAGCAATTCTAGTTGCCTGGATTTTTTGGCGGTCTATCCAATTCGTGGATCCTTTTATGATCCAAACCATAGTAATGGGCAACCTCGTGCCAGATTGTGTGGCGGACGTTTTCTTTTAACTCAGCTAGATTACGGCTAGCATTTTGCAGTGGGTTTTTAAAGATAGTTATTTTATCTGGCAACAGTTTGGTGCCGCCGCCCCTTTGTGGCAATGGCACACCTTCGTATAAGCCGAATAACGTCTCGTGTGGGTAGAGATTGAGTTTCACGCGCTGCTGGGGTGTGGGATCGTCCTCTACCAAGAAAGCCACATTCTGCAGATGTTTTTGATACAAGTTTGGGATGGCCGCTATTCCCTGGCTAATAATTTCCTCAAACTCTTTATCGTTGATTTCTACCATGATCCACCTAATTATACTTAATAAAAAGTGTCATCTCGCGCAAACTTCTGAGTTTTTCCGCTTGTGCAGCGCTAGGCGCAGACGAGGAACGCAAGCTAGCCGTATATGTAATACGGTGAGCGCGGACCGCAGGATGCAACAACGCGCTGCGACAAGAGTGCTGGCGGAGCTTCTGGCTCTGCCAGAAGGCAGGCCAGCGCGGCGGAAAGCTCAGAAAACAAAAAAGAGGCCACGAGGGTCTCTTTTTTGGACGATAACTCGCCCGAGGGTTTATTACCGTACGATAATTCCATTGCTGAGATTATCGTGGTCACCTCACGATGACTAAGTCTTAATATATGCTTCTGCGGCCACATTGTCAAGTATTTTTTACTACATTTTGCTTATGTTAATTAACTCTTTAGGGCTAGCTTGTAAGCGTAGTAAAATTTTCAATCTACGTGCTAGACTAGAAGTTACTGCTTTAAGCTTGACTTAAGCTAAAGTCTATAGCGTAAAACAAATATGCAAAGTCACGACCCCAATAATTATTATCGTTCTAGCAGGCTACTGCCCAAGGATTCAAGCAAGAAATCCGGCAAAATATCTATCAAGTGGCTGCTGGGATTCCCCTTGTTGGTACTGCTTATAATGCTTGGCTACCACTACGCGCGGCTGTCCGACCTGCCGTTTAGCCTGGGTAAGGCAAAATCCAGCAAGGTTGAGGCCGTCAGCAAGCCAACTTTAACCGCTGTCCAAACGTCGCTAATGTCCAGCCAGATTAACAATGTGATCAGTAGTTACCAGGATATGGAAGTAGGCGTAGCTATAGTGGACCTAAATAATCATAAATCCTACCGCTATGGCATTAGCCAGCCTTTTATAGCCGCCAGTATCTCCAAGGTGTTGACCGCCAGCCTCTTTTTACACGAAGTGGAGCTTGGACAGCAAACCCTCAACGAAGACATTGATGGCTCCAGCGCACAATATGAGTTGCAGCAACTTATTGAAATCAGCGATGACACCGCTTGGATCAATCTAAACAACTCGTTGACCAACGACGCCCTGTCAAATTACGCCCAGCAGATTGGCCTACGCAATTACGATCCCAGCCAAAATACTTTGACGGCTGATGACATATCATTACTTTTGGCTAAACTTTACAAAGGCGAGTTGCTAAACTCCGCCGATACTCAACTGTTGATGAATTACATGCACGATGCTAATTACGATAATTACATCGTGGCCTCGGTGCCCAAAGGCGTCAAGGTATACCATAAAATCGGTTTTTTAGACGACCGGGTACACGACGCCGCTATCATCGACAACGGCAAACACCCTTACGTGCTGGTGATTTTTACCAAGATGGATAATGACGGCGATTATGATGATGCCGAAGGCCACCAGATTTTTGCATCGATTACTAGCGCTACCGTCCAGGCTTTCTTATAAAATTACTTAACAGGTTAAGTAATTAAACAGGGGCGTGGTGATAGATGCGAAAATCACCGTCTCTTTTTTTATAATTTTATTTTACTCAAATCGCTATTCAGGACCACAGCGGTGAGAGATTCCTCATAAAAATTCGATTTTTTAGGAACTTTGTGCAGTATAAACACGGATTTACCTAAGTAGGTTGCCAAGCCCCATTCCATAAGGCCATTCGGTCCAATATAGTTAGGTTGGGTTGGTTTATCGTCATTTACTAACAAAATGGCATCGCCTGCGGCGACCTCTTCAAAATGCCCGCGCATTTTTTTAACTTTGATATGTACGTCCTTGGGGTTGGTGTACCATGTTTTAATTTTTGAAATATCATAATCACCGCTAATTCTCATCTGTTCTGCCGTTGCGGGAATAACCACCTTGTAGCCGAGCACACGAAGCTGGTCGGCGAGTTCCACGACATGTTTATAAAATGCTCCGCTGGAACAAATTACGATTGTCTTTTTCTTACTCATTCTGCAAGTCTCGATTATTGAACCTTAAAGCGCCTAAGGCCAACAATGCTGCGCTTAAGCCGGTAATTATCAGGTTGGTATGCCAGTCTGGGTTGGTGACAGGAGCTAACTGGATATGATGCAGGATTGAGGTGTCAAGCATCCAATGGCTCAGGTTGAGGCCCGAGCTCAGCATTTCTAATAAAAATGACCAGGCGATAACACCATAAGCCATGACAGTGGTCAGGCGCGGCAGGAAACCAAAAATGAACATGGCGATCCCTAGCGTGAATAAAGCAGGCGCCACGCAATTAATGCCGGCGAGCAGTATCGAGCCAAATAGCACGCCCTGGCCTTGGCTGGCTTCGCCGGCCCATACGGCTAAACCGGATAACAAACCGGCTAAAATAGCGGTTATCACAATCAGAAATATTCTGCCAAACAGCCATTGTAAACGGCCTACGTGCCGCACAAGCAGATTATCCAGATAGCCTTTGGCTTCGTCTTCGCGCATCTTCCCTGCCGCGCTGGCAACATAGGACATCATAAGAGTCATCAACAGGAAAAATACAATCCCCAAGAATATTTTTGCGCCAGCTACCTGGGCGGTATGAGTCAGGCGGCTCAGAGCGTTCTCTAGGCGCTTGGAGCTGCTGAACGCCTGGGCCGCCGGTTTAGTCATAAAGCCATAAAATAGTGCTGTTAAGCCGGCGGCGGCCAGCCAGCTTATAGTCGTTGCCCGGTTGAGCCGGAACGCTAAAGCCAGGGGCCGGCCCAGTAATTTAGTTTTGGGGCGGGCAGAATCTTTATCGGCAAAAATGCTTGCCCCAAGATCACGGCGGCCGGCTACAAAAATAGCTATGGCGCAAAGTAATAAAATCAAAGCGCCGATGGGAACTAGCCACTGTGGCTGGCTGTCATAAAGCGGTCTTAACCTTTCAATCCATCCTAAGGGAGTTATGTCCAACAGCCAATGCGCGCTGGTTGTATCGGCCGCGGCGCGCAGTAAAAAACTTATGCCAAATATTGCGGTAGAAAGGGCGGCTGCCCGGCTGCGGGTTGGCATAAGCTGGCTGGCCAGCGCGCCGACGGCCATGAATATTGCTGCCCCGGCCACTACGCAAAGTGCAAAGAAAAGACCGGCACCAGTAGTGAAGCTGACGTTATGGACTCTTCCAACAAGCACGAAAGTAACCGCAGCAACAACGTACATCGCCACCAAACTTGTACCTAAACCAACCAAGGTATTAGTGGCCGCCCGGCGGCCCGTGGTTTGGCCGGACAGCAAAATCTCATAACGCCCGGCCTCTTCCTCGCCGCGGAAAGTTTTAGTAGCTAGCAAATAGGCCCAGATCCCGCCGATGACCGCCATGACGATTAAGGTATTCCAAGCCGTAAAGCCCAGAACCGTATCCAGCTTATGGGGTAAGCCCAGCAATATGTTCAGGCCGATATTATTACCAAAAGATGCAGCCAGCTCTGCCCGGGCGCGCACTGTCGGATAAGAAGAAGCGTAAGTGGTAGCTTTAGCGGCTACAAAAAGCCCGAATATCAGGGCCCAAAAAGTAGCGCTGCGCACGGTTCGCCGGGTCACGAACCGGCTGATAGCCAGCTGGGGCCAGCGAAATTGTTTTAACGCGGCGGTCTGAACGCTCATGCTGTTTTAACCTTTGCGTCCTTCTTCGGCGCCGTAAAGTGATAAGAAAAGTTCTTCCAGCGAAGGTTCACGGCTGAGCAAAGTTTTGGGCTCAGCGGCAGCTAAAACGGCCAGCAGCGGTGCGATATCACCCTGGACTTGGCAAACTACCTGGCGACCGCTAGCGCGGACATTTTTCACATTTTTGATATGACTGACTTTTGGCGGCTTGCCCGCAAAGGTTGCCTGCACCGTAACCGCTGACAGATGGCGCATCTCCTCCAGCGTGCCCAGTTCAACCAATTTGCCGCTGCGCAAAATCGCTAGCCTGTCGCACAAAGCTTCAACTTCTTCCAAGACATGCGATGATAGAAAAAGCGTCTGACCGTTGGCTTTAGCTTCCAGTGCGCACTCTTTAAAGGCTTGTTCCATGATCGGATCCAAACCAGCCGTCGGCTCGTCCATGATTAACAGTTCTGCCCGGGTTGCCAAGGCCGCGATCAAGTTGATTTTTTGGCGGTTGCCTTTAGAATAGGTGCGGACTTTCTTAGACGGGTCAAAATTAAATTTTTTCGTGAGCTCTTTAAGGTAACGCATGTCCATCTGGCCGTGAATCTTACCCAGCAAGTAAAAAGTTTCCTGGCCGGTCAAACTAGGCCAAAGCGCAGCTTCGCCGGGCACATAAGCCAGCCTTTTGTGGATAGCGATTTTGTCTTTCTGGCTGTCCAGGCCGAAGATATGAGCCTGGCCGCTGGTCGGTTTGATAAGGCCCAGTAGCAAGCGGATGGTAGTGGTCTTGCCGGCGCCATTCGGGCCCAGATACCCTAGGATTTCACCCTTTTTGACGTCTAGATCTAGGTGGTCAAGGGCCGCCAGGTCGCCGTATTTTTTAGTCAACGCGTCAGTATGTATCACCGGATCCATTAGCATCATTATATTCTAAATTTAGCGTGATACGAACGGATTGTCTGTAATGCAAAAGCGCCAAGGTAATTCGGTGGCTTGTTTAATACCAACCCGCGGGCTGGCGATTACATCTTTAATGTCAATTAATTTTTCGGGGGCTTCCAGCCAAATACTTGACCTGTTAAGTAATTTTCCAGAGAGCGATGTGTCTTTAATTCCTAAAGCCTGCGTCAATTTACCGGGGCCATTGGCCAAGTTTTTTATATCTGTTAGCTTGCGGTTCTGCCGCATAATTTCTACACCGGAAATAGGCTCGCCGGCCCGCAGCAAAACCGCCTCCCCTACCCCTTTGTCACCAACGACAATATTAAGGCAGTAATGCACGCCATAGGTAAAATAAACATATAAGTGGCCACCGGCTTTAAACATTGGCGCCGTCCGTTGAGTTAATCCCCGAAAACTATGGCTGGCCGGCTCATCTTGATGGTAGGCCTCGGTTTCGACAATCTTAAGTTTAATAACACCTTGAGGCGTCTGCCGGCATAGGTTCCAGCCCAGCAAAGCCGGGGCGGCTACCAGTGAATCAGACGCTAAAATCTTACGAAGCATCAGTAAAGATTATAGTAAAGAATCACTTAATTGATACGAGGGTCAGCCAATAAGTCTCTCATAAACTCAACGTGGCGGTTGGCCCTTTTCAGGTCACGTTTTGCCAATTGAAAATCCATATCGTCCTTAAGTAATTTCCACATAGCCATTCCTACGATTCCATCTCTACGGGCACGTATCGCGGCCTGGTTCTTGGCTCGCTCATACATAAAACGAGTCATATCTAGTGCGCGTTCTGCTTCAGCAAGTGCTTCCTGAGCCGTAATTCTATCTTTAGCTTTCAGTTTTTCCACGAACTCCTGCGCGGATTTTTTTCCGGTATTAGAGGTATCTGCAACTGGGAGATTTTCTTCGTCGCTGGTATGCAGGCTCTCCAGAAATTCTTCCCTGAGGCGGATTTCACCAGCGTCCATGTAAGCACACTCACGAATTAAATTAACCCTGTATTCCTCTAGTTCTTCCGGGCTAAACTGGGTTCCTGGGTTTAAGCTGTCCTCGCTGATCTTTCTGATCCTCAATTGTTCATGGGTCATATTAGCAAGGTTACTAATTTCTTGGTTCCTTTTTTCGACAGCCTCCGCGTCAGACATTCCGGCTTCCCCTGTCGGTGATGTGACTTCGTCGGTAAGCGCCACATCTTCATCTGACTCTGGAGCTGTTGGTAGTCTGCCTCCATTTAAAGCTGCCAGATCGCGGTCGAGTTCATCTGGTTCAGCCGCACTATCTACCGTCGGTAAAACTTCCGTAGGTTGTGCTTGAAGTATTTCGGCCGCTTCTTTATCAAACCCAATTTCTTCCGCAAACGTAGTGTTAAAAGCTTCAACTAGGGGTTGTTCATATATGTTCTGGCCGGTTTTTTGGTCCTTACGCATTACTTCAGTGTTAGCTTGCCGAGCAAAAAGCAGACTAAAATCGCTGGGTAATTCTCTTTTTAGAAGTGTAAACCCATGTTCGTAAAGCATTTGGGTTTGATCGGGCGTAATTTGTTTGCCGACGCCAAGCGTCTCCTCATAGACCTTTACTTTAGCTAAAGCTGCCCTAACTGCGAGATCAAACTGTTCCCGATCGCCTGAACTTGCCCGCAAATGCTCAACCACCGACGTGAATGGTGTTTGATCCGGCTGATCTAATGATTCCTGTCCTGTCATATTTTTGTTTTAGCTGTTTCTAGAGTTAATTTATACACCTTATCGCTGTTAAAATCAAGCTTCGAGCTTCAGACGTTTGGCAAGCCAGTCGCGGGGCAGGATGGACAAAAACCAGCCGGCGCGCGGGCCGCTGTCCTTGCCGATCAGTGCTCTATAAAGAGGTTCAAATACCTGCTCGGGGGTTAAGCCGCCGCTTTCTTTGAGGTCGTAAATTGCTTTGTGGAACCATTCGCCGTCAGCATCAGCCGGCGCGCTAGCGATTTTATCGGCTAGACTACTTAGAAGCGATTTTTCAGCATCGTTGAACTTATCAGCATCAACTTTTTCGGCCAGCTCAAACTTAACGTCATCCGGCGCCCACTTCTCAAGCCACTGGTCAATAAAAATCAGCTGATCTTTGATAATTTCTTGCTCGGGTCCGGGGATTCCATCAGGTTCTGTGCGGCGCAGAAAATCTATCGTCTTAACAGGGTCTTTTAGGCTAGCTTGATAGCTCGCCGTTAGGTGGGAGAAAGGTATCGTGCTAACGGTTGGGTTGATGCCGTGATTGCATATATCAACCAGTTGCTGCTCGTCTTTGGTTTTATCTTTCTTGGCTAAGAGCGCAGCGAAATCATCGATCAGCTGCGAAACGCCGTTTTCGGGGTCGAAGTATAGTCTTTTTGAAGGCGGGTAGCGTAACATGAAGAAACGCACGATTTCCGGCGGCAGGACCTTCACGACACCCTCGGCGTCCAAGCCAGTTCCCTTGCTGGCGCTCATTTTTTTGCTATCGCCAGCTAAATTTACAAAATCGTATGGTACCGCCAAGGGTGGATCGGCACCATAAACATCTTTGATAATAGCGGCGCCGGTATCGTAGCTGCCGCCTTTGGTGGCATGGTCGCGGCCAAAGGGCTCAACATTCACTTTCAGTAGCCACCAGCGGGCTGGCCAGTCAATTCGCCAATCGAGCTTAACGTCGCCGCTGCTATAGCTTATGGACTGTTGCTGTCCGCTTAAGTCCTCGTAGGCAACGGTTTTGCTGGCTTTATCAATGCTTACAAACCGGCGCTTTTTTAGATAGCCGCCTTCGTTAATCTGGATGGGCGACCACTCGTCGCCCAGTTTGTGGCCGGATATATTTTCTAGCGCCTGATGGATCGGCTCAATATTATCCAGAGCTTTTTCAATCGCTTCGGTAAAAAATCCGGCGCGGTATTTTTTGCTACTATGAATAAATTCAATTTCCATACCCAGCGCTTTGGCGGTATCAATTAGCCCTTGCAAGAAATGATCGGCATAGGAGCTAGAGGAGCCGTCAGGCGAAGGTATATCGCACAGGGGCCGGCCGAGATATTTCTCAAAATTTGCGGGCACGTTAACAGGGATTTTTCTAAGTCCGTCAAGATCATCCGCATAGTAGATGTGGCGCGTTTGCCGCCCGCGCTGCTGTAGCTCCAACATCAATGCGTCTGATGTAATAAGTTCGCGTAAATGTCCTAGGTGGTGCACGCCCGATGGTGACCCACCAGATTCAATTAAGATATCACCTTCAGGAAATCGGCCTACTATTTCATCAACGACTTCGTTAAGCCACTGCATAATTACATTTTACATTTACCGGTTCACATTTCACATTTATTTATCAGGTGGTGTTTACCGGATATCCTGCTCTGCAGCGGAAAATGGTAAGTGCAAACCTAAATGAAAACTGTTAAATGTTAAATGAGAAATCTAAATCATCAATGAACTAGGAGATTTTTACGATCTTGTAGACAACGGTTTTAGAGTTCTTGATCTCGACCCTGTCACCGACTTTTTTACCGAGCAATGCCTGGCCGATTGGTGATTCGTCGCTAATCTTACCGCTCAGCGGGTCAGCTTCCATAGTGCCAACCACCTGGAATTTTTGGTTTTTGGCGGCAGCTTTGAGTTCAACGATAGAGCCAAGCTTAACTATGCCATTGTTTTTGGGCTTAGAGATTATTTTAGCGTTTTGCAGTATATGCTCCAGTTCGCTGATGCGGGCTTCCAGCCGGTCCTGCTCTTCGCGGGCAGTCTGATATTCGGCGTTTTCTGATAAATCGCCCAGTTCGCGCGCAGAACGGATACGGTTAGCAACTCCGGCGCGTTGGGCTACCAAGCTTTTATGCTCTTCCTTGAGCTCATCTATGCCCGGCTGGGTTAAATGGAATAGTTTTTTCACCCTAAACATTGCTTTTAGATTACTTACCTTATCTTATTAATATGACCCGAGGTTTGAAAATTATATCAACCGTTGATGAGGCTGGCTAGTACTTTTTGGAGTTGATCCTGTGGTACGTTTTCGGTATCATTTTTGCTGCGTTTCTTAAGCTCATAAGTGTTATCGGCGACAGTCTTATCACTTATTACGATGCGGACGGGTATGCCCATGAGGTCGGCATCGGCAAATTTTTCGCCCGCGCGCTCGTCACGGTCATCATATATTACTCCAATGTTACTGTCTGTCAACTGAGAATAAAGCTTATCAGCCGCCTCTGCCACTGTTGGCTCATTGCCCAGACGTACTAAATAGACGACAAATGGCGCTATGACTGATGGCCAGACCAAGCCACGCTCATCGGCAAACAGCTCGGCCAGCAGACCCATCAGGCGGCTGATACCAATGCCGTAGCTGCCGGCAAATACTGGCTGTTGCACGCCCTTCTCATCGGCATAAAATAGACCGAGCGGCTCGCTGTAGCGCGAACCGAAAGTAAAGATATTACCAACTTCTTCAGCTTTTCTCTCAACTAGTTCTTCCCTGTTTAGGTCTAGGTCAGCCAAGACTTCATCACTCATTACCTCCTGGTTAATCGCAAGTTTTTTGGCTTCACTAAGGTAAATCGTATCTTCTCCAACATCGGTGATAGTTTGGAATTCATGGCTGAATTTGCTAAATGGGCCACCACCAGCCATAGTCTTATAGGTAATATCACCGATGTTCAAGCGATTGTATATTTTCATATAAGAATCCGTGATCTGCTGATAAAACTTGTCATGCTCCTGCCGGCCGCGGCTAAAACTATAGAGGTCTTTCATGATAAACTCACGGCCGCGTAGTAAACCGGACTTGGCGCGCAGCTCGCGGCGCAGTTTGGTCTGGAACTGGTAGGCGTAAACCGGTAAATCTTTATAAGAGCTAACGAACTGGGTCATCAAGCGGGTCATTGGCTCTTCGTGGCTCCAGCCAAAGCCTACTTCGGAATCATCCCCCAGGGCCGCCTTAAACCAAACGTCTACCTTGCTATCATCCCAGCGGTCAGTGGATTTCCAGATGTGCGGGTGTTGCAGTGTACTTAAAATAAGCTCCTGGCCGCCAATGGCGTCCATTTCTTCGCGCACAATCTGTTTGATATTTTCGATCACGCGCATACCCAGGGGCAAATAACTATAAACCCCGGCCATTTCTTTATGGATAAAGCCGGCGCGCATTAGCAGCTGGGCGTTGCGGGATGTTTCGTCAGCCGGCGCCTCCTTGCGAGTCTTAATGAATAGTTGTGAACGTCTCATAAAAATAGTTTATAGGTTACAGTTTATAGGTTTTAGGATCTTTAGTTAACTATAAACTATAAACTAACAACTAAAAACTAGAATAGCACTCCATGAAAGTGGACACCGAAAGCAATAACGTTATTGAGGCTATGTACCAGCATACCGGCGTACAGTGCGCCGGTAGTCTCTCGCAGGTAAACCAGGATCAGCGATAGCACAAAAGTATCCAGCCCGGCAGCCCACAGCGCAGCTGCGCCGTCGCCCAATTGTAGATGGGCCAGACCAAAAAGTAAGCTGGTAACCAGCATAGCCGGAATGAATTTCCAATGCGACCGTAGGGCTGAATATAGATAACCGCGGACCAGGGTTTCTTCCCCTAGGGGTGGCAAGACCACCAGCGCGGCGAAGGCTAACACTTGATCAAGATTTGAGTTCAGAGAATTAAAACCGACATTCTGGGTTTGGTTGGTATTAAAGCCAGGAAACAGCGCCGATATAATAACCGTGGCGATTATCAACAAACCATAAAAAGCTGCAAAGCCAATTAGCCCGCGTCGCAGGTCACGCCAAGCCGGTTTACGCCCCAAGCCTATGGCTATCAATTTCAGACCTCTGCGCCTGATAATGCTCAGCACAAAAGCCACGGTCAGACCTTCAGCAATCAGGAGATAAAAGAATTGTGCCGGTGCGGAGTTGTTTAAATCATTAGTAAGATTAGTGCTCGAGTGTAAGAATCCTAAGAAAAACTCTACGATAAAAACAGCGATTAGCTGGCTGATGATAAAAATTACCAGCACATTTAAAATTACCCGCCATACCGTCCCAAAATTTCTGGGAAATTGCTGGGTTTTTGAAATACCTCTGGTTCTACTATGTAAAATGACCTTCCACCGCCCTCTGCTGCCAGACTGGGATCCGGGCAGTAATGTGCCTTCTTTCCGCCTCATCTGAGGCAATTCTTGCGAATCCGGATTAGAAGAATCTTTTGACATCAACAATAGTTATAAGAGTTATTAACAGTAGTAAAACGGCCATACCGGTAGCCACCGCCCTTTCCTCCGTCGCCTTTTGCAGCGGCCGCTTAAAAATGCCGCGCGAGACCAAAATCATAAATAAACGGCCGCCGTCCAGCGCTGGAATGGGCAGCACGTTCATCAGCGCCAGCAACAACGATATGACAGCGATTATCATCAGCACAAAACTAATACCCAAATAACTATAGCCCCATAGAATGGCGCCGATGGCCACTGGACCGCCAACCTGCGAGCTGGCCTGGGTCTGACCATTCTCGCGTGCGGCATGGTTACCGGTAACTGTACCGGCTATCAGCGAGCCCAGTCCGGCCATAGCATGCCACAAGCCCTGCGCTGTCAACACACACAGCTGGCCGGTAAAGCCCACGGCGACCACTGGCGCGCTCCAAGTACTGCGGCGGATTTGCAATTGGACCGGGCTAACACCTAAATAACCCTTTGGACTGGCGGTCTTAAGGCTGGCTTTTACCTCGGCGCGGCTGCGCAACTTTACGTTTTTGGTAAAGGTTTTGCTGTTGTGCTGATAGGTTATGGCCACCGTTTTGCCGGCAAAAGCGCTGGTGGCGCTTTGTAAGCTTTGGACAGAATTAATTTGGCGGACGCTGTTGCTGCTGCTCATAGTTTTTATAACGTCACTGCTACCCAGCTTCAAGCTGGCGGCCGGCGAACCGGCTTGCACCGTACCGACTAATACCTCCTGTTTGGATACTCTAGTATCGCTGGCGACCGTGAATTGGTTAGCCGGCGCACCATAATTCTTGTCCAGTAGTTTGGGCATGCCGCTGACCGCCAAAATTGTTAACAGTATCAGGCCGACCAGCAAGTTTATAGAAACCCCGGCCAACAAAATCTTAGATTTAGCGCCAAGCGAGGCTGCGCCAAAACTGCCTTTACGGACATCGGCATCATGCTCGCCTTTAAGTTTGACAAAACCGCCCAACGGCAACCAGTTAACACTTAGAAGTACGCCATTCTTGAGCTTCTTGCCCCATGCTCTGGGCGGAATCCCCAGGCCGAATTCCTCCACGTCAACGCCATTTTTTCTGGCGGCAATGTAGTGCCCCCATTCATGCGCAATTACCAAGCCGATAAACAGCACGATAGCCAAGATAAACAAAAGAATTTGCATTAACTCAAGTATAACAGGTTAAACGGGCGTGAATTGACCTAATTGACATGATTTCTAATTGACCTAAATAATGACTAAAGCACCAACCTACCAAATGGTTTGAGCCATTAGATTATTGGGGCTTACTTAGTGCAATTAGAGTAATTAGAGTAATTAGGAATTTAGAGCGAGAGTATCTCGCTCTCTTTGGTCTTGGCCAAGACGTCAATTTCAGTCTTTTGCTTGGCCAACATTTCATCTATTTGTTTTTCGAAATTAAACCGCTCGTCTTTGCTGATCTGTTTATCCCTTTCGGCCTGCTCGGCACGGCGGATAGCCTCGTGGCGGATATTGCGTACGCCAATCATGCAGTCTTCTACTTTTTGACTGAGGATCTTAGCCATCTGCTGTCTGGTCTCGGCGGTCAGCGGCGGTACGCTAATACGCACTACCCGGCCGTCGTCGGTAGGCGTCAAGCCTAGAGCTTGGTTGTCGCGAATAGCATCGGCGATAGCCTTTAGATTATTTGGGTCAAACGGGCTAATTTGCAGCAGTTGTGGTTCCGGCACGCTGATGGACGCCACGGCTTTTAGCATCATCGGCTGGCCGTAAACTTCTACCATAACGCCGTCCAGCATACCCGAATGGGCCCGGCCGGTGCGGATCTTACCAATATCTTGCTTAAAGTGTTCCGTGGCAATTGTCAGTTTGGTTTTGGTTTCCGTTAATACCTGACCAGGATTCATGAGTTAATTGTACAATACTTTGTCGCAGTTGAAAAATAGACGTTTAGGTGTTATAATTTGCTAGTCACTGATGGACTAACCGTGCGGGCCCGTCGGTCCGCACCTAAACATTTCGGAGGAGGCAATGATCGCGGCAGTCGTACTATTGCCCGTAGCAGTAGGCTGCGCAGTAATCTCGCAGTACAACCAGCTCGCTAGTAAGAGACGGGTTTACCGCATTCTCGCGCTGAGCGCGCTCGGCGGCAGCCTATATCTCTTCCGCCGATCGAGCTCGCTTGACGAAGCCAGTATCGTCGGGTTTTCTCTTGCCGCTGTCTTCGGGGGCTCGGCCTGGGAAAGTTGGAAGCTGTGTCGAGCACCGGGGGTTTCTGAACACCAACAAGTGCATGCAAGGCTCGCAGTCGTAATCTTGATCTTCCTGGTCATAATCTGCTTGACTGGGGCCATCAAGAGCTAGCGGTTGAAAAGCCGGATATGAAAGGAGCCGTCCGATGAATCTCGTGGTACTCGCAGCAATCGCGGCGGTAATGATCATTGTAGCTTGGGGCTACAGCCCACTTTTGCGGTGGGTCGTAAGGGCGATCGCGAGCATCATGACGGTGTTCGCATTCGCTGCAGCGATCGGTTACGGCTATACCTGGATACTATTCAGATAAGCCTGGGAGGGGCAAAGATGAGTCGTGCAGACGAAGTCATAGCATGGATAATCGTTGCCTTGATAGGCATGACTGCATTCTTGCCTATCTGGAAAAACTCCTTGCGTTGGAGGCGCAAAGGAAGCACAAAAGATAACGATCCCTCCGAGAAAACGGGGTGAGGAAAATCGGATTAAAAGTCCGACAGAGTACTCACCCCGTAGCGGCACGTAGACTGCTTGTAGCATTTTGTTCGCAGCCTGCATCGCCGTCGTACCCCGTACTAAAACTAGAGTCAAGAAGAAGTTGGATAAACCTATTTCGCAACATCAAGTTATTAGTGCGGGGTTTTTTACACCTTGGAAAATACTTAACCCCCATAAAAAAATACTTAACAAGTTAAGTATTTCTTACGGGGCAGGCTTGTTAAGTAATTATTCTGATCCGCCTAAGGCCAGGCGGCTAAAGCGGCGCACTACAATGTTTTCGCCAAGTTTGGCGATATGTTCTTTAACGTGATCACTCACGCTTATCTCGGGATTTTTAACAAAGGGCTGCCCTAAAAGCTCATTCACATCTGCCGGCTCGGAAGCCGCGATGTGCAAGCATAAATCTTTAACTAGCTCTTTGAATTCGTCAGTTTTAGCCACAAAATCAGTTTCACAGTTAACTTCAACCAGTACGCCAATGCGGCCGTCGTGAACGTAGCTGCCAATTAGACCAGCATCTGCCGGACGTTCGGCCCGTTTGACGGCCTTATCAAAACCTTTTTTGCGCATGGCGGCCAGCGCTTTGTCAAAATCGCCACCGGCGTCAACCAGCACTTTCTTGGCATCGGTTATACCAGCACCGGTCATCTCGCGCAGTTTCTTGATTTCTTCAACATTTATATCTGCCATGGTTATTCCTCCTTTTTTGAGGTTACAGGTTGTAGGTTAGAGGTCACAGTTTTTTTCTTTTCTGTCACCTGCCCACTGTCACCTGTCACCTTGTCTACGGCTTTGGCCGAAGGTTTAACCTTGCCCTTACCTGCCTCGATGGCCGCCTGCACGTAATCCATAATCAGATTAATGGTTTTAGTGGCGTCATCGTTGCACGGGATCGGGTAATTGGCCACGGACGGGTCGGCGTTAGTGTCAATCAACGCCACAATCGGGATACCTAGCTTGCGCGCCTCTTTAACAGCGATATTGTCGGCCAGGACGTCTACCACAAAGATTGCGCCCACCTTAGCGGCCATCTCTTTGATACCACCATACATGTGGTTCATGGCCTCGATTTCTTCTTGGAATCGCTGGACTTCCAGTTTGCTATAGCGGTTAGCTAGTTCGCCGGATGCCATGCGGGATTCCAGGTCTTTAAGGTGTTTGATGCGCCCGCCAATGGTGGCTGTGTTGGTTAGCATGCCGCCCAGCCAGCGTTCGCTGACGTAAGGCATGCCTGTAGCAAGAGCCACCTCTTTGACTTTATCTTTGGCTTGGCGCTTGGTGCTTACCAGTAAGATTTGTTTGCCACTGGCGGCTGTTTCGCGCAGAAATGCTAGCGCCTTATCCAGTGCTTCCACAGTTTTAGTCAAATCTATAATATGACTGCCTTCGCGCTTACTATGAATATAGGGGGCCATCCGCGGATGCCAGCGGCTGCTCTGGTGGCCAAAATGCGCACCAGCCTCCAGTAATTTTTTGATGTCTACATCACTTGACGCCACGTAAATCCTTTCTCACCGAGAAACACTTGCTTTTTAGCTCCTACACGGAGGTTAAAAAGAGGATTGATGTATTTCCCTGCTTAATATTAACCTGCTCATTGTACCTCTGTCACCTCATTTTTGCAACTGTATACGTTGTGAGTTTATTATTTTTATGTTAAAATAGTTTTCAGCAAGGGCGTATGGTTATATGCGAAGAGGTTTGTCTGAATCATTAATCTTAGTCTCTCCGGAGGCCTTGTTTATATTTGGCGGCGAAGATATGAGCCAGATTTGCCCCCAGCCAGGAATTAATGACGTCGAGCAGTGGGATCACTGCTTCCCATACAGTATGGATACGGCCGGAGTGGAGCATATGCAGCATTCAGGCCAAATTTCAACCGTCGAAAATGTACTTGTCGCCAGGGATGAAATAGCGACGGGAATCGAGAAGCGAATTGTCGATGCCAGAGGGATTGAGGCCGCCCGGCAACAAGTAGCAGATTTCTTTAATGAACGCGGCGGCACCCAAAGCGTTGACCCAACAGAGTAAAAAAGTTATACTGACCAGGTTATGAAGAAGGATATACATCCGAAAAACTATAGGCCGGTCGTGTTCCAGGACAGCAATGACGGCTCTACTTTTATTACCCGCTCTACCGCCACCGCCGAAGAAACTATCACCTTAGACGGCGTGGAATACCCTTTGGTAAAAATTTATATCTCAAGCTTCTCGCACCCCTTCTTTACCGGCCAGGAAAAACTGGTAGATATAGAAGGCCGCGTAGATAAATTTAAGGCCCGCCAAGAGGCGGCCAAGGCTGCCCGCGAAGCAAAAGCGTCTGCCAAGCCAAAGAAGGCCAAGAAGATGCGTATTGACGAGACACAGAGACTTGGCGCTAAGTAACTACAGTTTTTCATCGGGCATTTTCTATTTAGCATTTATTTAACATCTGGTCATTTATCATCGTGACTGCAATTTGTTAACTGTTACCTGATAAATAAATGTAAAATGTTAAATGTTAGTTGGTAAATATCTTTATGGATTCTCAGGAGCAAAAATTACGCGAAGAGTTCACGCGGTTGCAGCAGGAGCTGGAACACCCTGATGTATTTGGCCGTAGCGATTACCCCACCATGGCTAAGCGCCAGGGTGAGCTGGCCAAAATTTTAGACTTATTTGACAACAAAAAAGTCCTGAAGGCTCAGCTGGCTGAGGCTAAAACTATGGCGGATGGATCCGATGAGGAGTTAGCCGAACTGGCCAAGACAGAAGTAAATGAGATATCTACTAAGTTGGACCAAACTCAGCAGGATTTAAACGAAGCGCTACTTCCTAAAGATCCCAACGACGAGCGCGACGCCGTGGTGGAGATCCGCGCTGCCGCCGGCGGTGACGAAGCCAGCCTGTTTGCCGGCGACTTATTCCGCATGTATAGCCGATGGTGCGAGCGCCGTAGTTATAAAACAGAGCTTATGAGCGAAAGCCCGGGCGGGGGCTCTGGCGGTTTTAAGGAAATTATTTTTATGGTACACGGTGAGAATGCCTACGGCCTGCTAAAATTTGAGGCCGGCGTGCACCGTGTGCAGCGCGTACCTACTACCGAAAGCCAAGGCCGTATACACACCAGCACGGTTACTGTGGCGGTGCTGCCGGAAGCCGAGGAGACCGATGTAGATATCGAGCCGGCAGATTTAAAAATTGACGTTTTCCGCAGCAGCGGTCCGGGTGGCCAATCTGTTAATACCACCGATTCGGCGGTGCGTATAACCCATTTACCCACCGGCTTGGTTGTTACCCAGCAGGATGAAAAAAGCCAAATCAAAAATCGCGAAAAGGCTCTGAGCGTACTTAGAGCGCGCTTGTTGCAGATGAAGATAGAAGAAGAACAAAAGCAGCTCGACGACGCCCGGCGTAAGCTGATCGGCAGCGGCGACCGCTCTGAAAAAATCCGCACCTATAACTTCCCGCAGGATCGCATTACCGACCACCGCATCAACTATTCACGCTCCAACCTGCCTGGCGCGCTGGCCGGCGATATCGACGATGTTATAGAGAGACTCCACGAGCGCGAGCTGGAACTCATCAAAGGAAACGTATGAGTCCCGTTAGAACCTCACTTAACTTCCGCACTACCTATGGCGTTTTGAATCGCTTGCATGCTTTGTCGTATCAACCAACAATGAAAGTCTTTGAGGTCTAACGGGATGAGCAAATATCTAATAACTGGGGTAGCTGGTACTGGCAAATCATCAGTTGCTAAAGAGCTGCAAAAGCGTGGCTACGCGGCCTACGATACCGAGGTGGGATTTAGCTATTATGTCAATAAAAACAGCGGCGAGCGGGCCGTGCGGCCTACCCACCCGAAGCTAAAATGGTACGAAGAGCACGAGCGGGTCTTTAACGAGCAGGTGCTCAATAACATCTTCAAGAAGCACTCGGATGAACCGCTTTTTATTTGCAGCATTACCGCCAATCAAAAAAAGTACTACCCTAGCTTCGACAAGATTTTCCTGCTCACGTCGCCTGACGAATTACTGGCCAAGCGTATCCATAGCCGCACCGACAACCACTTTGGCAAACACCCGCTGGAGTTAGCCCGTGTTATCAGCCGTCACCAAGCTTTTGACGACGAGCTTAAAGCAGCCGGCGCCATCGTAATTGATTCTACCCAATCTATCACCAAAGTAGTGGACCAAATTTTGGAGAGTATGGGATGAACAGCGCGACTTTCTTAACTTACGGCACTTCCCGGCTACAAAAAGCTGGTATTGGCTCGGCGCGCTTGGACATACTTATCATGCTAGAAGACTGCCTAAAAAAAGACCGGACGTGGTTTCTGGCTCACCCGGAATATACTTTCCAAGGACCAGCCTTGGAAAAGCTGGAAAAGTGGTTGCGGCGTCGTGAAAAACACGAGCCACTGGGTTATATCCGCGGTTTTTGCGAGTTTTATGGCCGCCGCTTTAAGATTGACGGACGGGTTTTGCAGCCACGCCCCGAGTCCGAAATTATGATTAGCCTGCTTAAGAGTTTGAGTCTGCCCATCCATCCGCGAATCGCTGATGTCGGTGCCGGTTGCGGCGCACTTGGTATAACGGCGGCACTGGAAATTCCACGATCTATTGTCGACTTGTTCGAGATCGATCAAAGGGCTTTGGCGGTGGCAGTGGAAAATGTTAGGCGTCACAAACTCGCACTGCGCTGGTTTTGCAGCGATCTGTTATCCGCTAGCCCTAGCTCTCACGACGTAATACTAGCTAACCTGCCCTATGTACCCAGCTATTACCATATCAACAAGGCCGCCAGCTGCGAGCCCAGGATCGCGATTTTTGGCGGTGGCGACGGCTTGGAAGTTTACCGACGGCTATTTATGCAACTAGCTGCACGTCACTCTAAGCCGCAGTTTGTGTTGACCGAATCTATGCCACCCCAGCACGCCCAGCTGGTAGATATTGCTGCCAGCGCTGGCTTTTACGAACATTGCCGCGAAGATTTCATCCAAGTTTTCGAACCAATTTAATAAATACTTAACGAGTTAAGTATTCGTTCATTGGCCTCCCGCACCATACCTAAAAAGTGTGCGTTTCACGCCGGGCAACCTAAACCGTTGCTCGGGTTGCACTACGCCTGACCCACTTTTTAGGTATGGTGCTCGCGGCCCTGTATCAGTTTATCGAGCGAACCCTTGTTCTCCGGACATCCGCCAAGCTTTGATTAGATGTTGTTTACAAAGAGGCGTCCTTAGGCGCTAAAGCATGTTCGACGAAGTGGATATGCTGGGAGCATATTCGCGAGGAGTTCTTTAGCGAGCCTGTTTTAGACAACAGCTACTCGCGGTGAGGCAGCGTCCGGGAGAAACAAGGGGGAGCGCGCCTAGCCGGTGGGGGTGTTGCCAAGTGTAGCTGTAAGCTGAATGGTTTTGCCAGCTCTAACAACCGTGAGATTCACTTTATCGCCTACTTGAAATTGCGCTAGCGCACCAGTCAGGCTAGTTTTATCGTCAATAGTTATATTGTTAACTTTGGTGATAACGTCACCATCTTTTAGGCCGGCTATGTCAGCCGGGCTGCCGGCAATGACAGCCGGTTCGTTATCGCCGGAGACGATGTAGGCTCCACGGGTTATGCTCAGATTAAACTGGCTGGCCAAGTCGTTAGTAAGCGACACATAGCGTACGCCCAGATACGGTTGCTGCAGTTGCCCTTTGCTTAGAACACTGTTGATCAGGCCTTTGATGTCATTAATGGGGATGGCAAAACCGATGTTTTGGGCACCGGAAGCCACGGCAGTATTTAAGCCGATGACTTCGCCGTTGATGTTGACGAGCGGGCCACCGGAGTTACCTTCGTTAATGGCGGCGTCGGTCTGGAATAAATCAGTCAGGTTCTCGGAAGCAATGCCTGTTTGGTCGCCGGCTGTTACATCGCGGCCGTAACCGGAGATAATGCCAGATGTGACGGTATTCTGAAATTGACCGAGGGCGTTACCAATGGCCACTACCCTATCGCCAACCTGCATTTGGGACGAATCACCAAGTGTTACCGGCGTGAGTTTTTTGCCGTTTAGGTTTGGGATTTTCAGGAACGCAACATCCAACGGGTCAGTATCAGCGGTCCGGCCGATAACTTGGACGTTGTTATAAGTTGTGCCATCAGCCAGGGTAACACTTACGCTGCTGGTACCAGCCGGCACGACGTGGCGGTTGGTAACAATAGTACCGTTACTGTCAATTATAAAACCGGTGCCGGCGCTTTCCTGGTTTTGCGTTTGGTTAAAGCCAAAGATGTCCTGAGAAGTGACCTGACTTTGGGCATCTACCGAAACTACGCTTTGGCCGACATTTTTGGCGATAGCGGCAATCAGTTCACTTTCATCGGAGATGTACTGCTGTTTCGCTGAAGTGGTACTAGCAATACTGTGATGGTTTTCATAAAGGTAAGCCCCGATCCAGCCTCCGCCAACCATCACGGCTAAAAATATCACTAGTGCCAAGATAGTTAATATCAAGCGTCGGCGACTAATAACCGGCCGTCGGAGCCAATTGAAGTTGGGCGTTTTAGGCAGATGACTCGGCCGCGTGGAATATCTAGCTACTGCCGGCTCTTTGTTGATGCGCTCGATTTTATCATCGATATCTTCCATTTCCACCCTTTTATATATCAATTATACTGAATGTAAGCTGAAAAATCGCAATTTGTTAGGAAGCACGCCGAGATTGGTATAGGCCGCCACGCTTGAGCAAAGCGCTAGGCGCAGCTGAGTAGCGGAGTGAGATGTATGTACGAATACATTGAACGAGCAACAGAGGATGCAACACAGCGATTTGCCAAGAACGCCAGCGGTGCGGCCCTGCCAAGGCGGGGACGGCAGGCTGGCGTGGCGTGGCGGCCTAAACGGTGACGCCGCTCCAATCGGATAAAAAGAATACTACCAGCAGAATTGCAATCATGATTAGTAACAACTGGCGTTCCATCAGCCGGCTTAAACGCTCCGTGGCGTCAAGATAATATAGCGCCGCCATGCCATAACCGATAGTAGTTAAGATAACGATGATTTGCGCCACCGAACCGTAAAATAGCAGCCAGTGTCCTAACACAAAAGCTAACGCGGCCGCAAAATAGGCCCAGACGTGAGCCAGCAGCGCGGTGTGCGATTCTTCGAAACTAGTCAAGAAATGGCGTGCCGACAGGTAAGCTACCCCCCAGGTAGCTACTACCAGAACCGGCAGCGAGGAATCGCCGAATTTAAGATACAGCACAGCCAAAGCCAGCAATTGGCCTGCCATCGCCTGCCCCGAAACGCTCAGTACGTCACTCCTTGGCTTGAGCCACACCAACCAACCGATATATAGCACCATCCACAGCAGCTGCCACCAGGTAGACATGGTATTAGCCATGAACAGCACCAGTGAGACTGCCACCAAGATATCAATGCCGTTCGCCACCAGGTTGGCAAACCAATAGCGCGGGCGTACGGCAAACATCTGCCATTTACTGAGCAGGATCAGCAGTATCGCCAAGCCCACGAAATCAATGCGTACCAATATATAAGCTGCTATAGGCAGCAGCACATTGAGGCCGATGTGCACCGAGTGCGCAAAACCACGCACCGGCTTAAGTCTGGCTAGTTTGCCCGGACCAATCTTGGCGGGGTCACTGTGACGGGGTATTGGAAGTCGCGGCATCTTCACCAAGGATTATAACAAAATCGGCGTTGTAGTTTTGAGTCTCAGGAAATGCCGCGGTGTTAGTTGTAGGGGTAACCTTGAAGGTCTTCTGCAGATAGGACTTAGTGGCAGATTTTTGTGAATTTAGGACTACTACTGCTGATGTGGACCGGACGGTATCGTCACCGGTAGCCACCACGTTCATGCCGGCATTGGTCAAAGTGGTCGCGGTCTTGGCGGCTAGCCCGTTTATATTGCTGGCATTTAGAATCACTACGCTGGCGTCTTCTTTAACGACAGGATTGTTACTGTTAAGCCGTTGGATAAAAGATTGGATGTCAGAATAGTTCCCTTCTCCGGCCGCCGGTATAAACACATCGGCCCCATTAATGTTCATGCTCTTTAAGTAGTTGGTCCCGTTGCCGGTGACGGTCAAGGCAACGGACTGAATCTGCGAGTTGGGGATTTTTTTACTTAGATTGTACAGCCGCAAGATTTCGTTGGCTCGGAAGTTAGTCTGGACGCTGTTACCGAAAGTGTCCAGCAAGCTACTGAGTTTAGCGGGGTTGCTCAGTACGCCCAGGCTTAAGATTTTACTTTTCAAAGAAAGAAGTTCTTGCCGCTGGTTTTGCGTCCGGGTAAAATCGTTATTTTCGTAGCCGCAGCTGGGGTATAGGTATGGAAAGTCGCCGCGGGCGCGGGCCAGATCCAGCGCTTGTTCGCCGTTTAAAAGATGGGTGCCGTTGGTTAAATTAACAAGTACCCCTCCAGTAACATAATCCCTGCCGCCATCGTAAAGGCCATTAAAGGGCCGGCCCAGAATATAACATGTGTTAGGGTTATTTACTGTAAATTCAATGCCGCCAACGGCATTAACGGCATCACGCAAGCCGGAATAATCAATTAGCGCGTAGTAGCCAATGTTAACGCCAAGGTATTGGTCAACATCTTTTACCAGCAACCCCATGCCGCCGCTGGGGTAGCCATTTTGATGGAAGTTAATGGCCTGGCCACACTCATAAATAGCGTTAATCCTGCCCTGGTTGCCGTATGAGCAGTTATTGGTACCATAATTTACCCAGAAGTCCCGCGGAATACTGAGCAAATACCCAGTGTTATTGGCTGTATCCAAGCTAACAAGCATAATGGAATCTGTTAAATTCTCGCCCTCGTGGCCCGGGTCATCGGCTGAATTACCGGCTAGCAGGATTGTTACCCTTCCCTGATCTTCACCCCTTAGCTTGGCCGCCGGATGAAGAAAGCTGAAAATGTTGCCGTGAAAAACTTTACTTATGTCTTTTTCCAGTTTCCAGCCCAAAAAGCCACCGACTACAATTATCAATGCCAGAATCAACAAACTGCCGCGCTTGAAATACCTGCGTACTCTTGGGTGCTTGTGCCCGAAATAGTGTTTTTTCTGCTTGCCCGAATCATCGTCTAACATTATTGGCTCATCTAGTAATGCCTGGGCTTCAGCCGCCTCGACTCCCCCGTGGCCCAAGCTGTCGGGCGATTGGCGACTAGCATGGAAGCCATCACTACGACGCATAGTATCACCTATAGAGGGCATCTGTTGTCCTCGTTTAGGCTGATAAGAACCGACGGTTTGTGTGCCTAAGCCGCGGCTACCCACTATCACACCATCTATGCTGGCCGGGCTGTGCTTCGGTCTTCTAAACTTCTTTGGTTTGGTCATTATGCTAACGTCCAGTATAGCATTCGCCAGCATACCCTGGAGTATAAATTTTTTAGGTGAAAATAAGCTGAGCAAGCTATAATAGTCCGAGTCGATGAAACCACACAACGATGAAAAACCACCCCAGTTGATACCCTCGGATATTTACCCGGCGGATGACCAGCGGCATACCTCAAAACCCACTCCCGCAAAACCGCAACCAGCACCATCTATCCCAAGCCCAAGCCACGCTTCGCAGGCGCATCGGCATAAAAATCGCGCAAATTGGCACTCGATCTTATCCACTGTCGTGCTGTTCCTTCTGGCGGTAATCATCGCATTGTGTATCGCGGCTTTTGTCGTCCAGTCATACCAAGTAGACGGCCAGAGTATGGAAACTACTCTGCAAAACAATAACCGGTTAATAGTAGACAAAATCCCTCGCACCTGGGCGCGCATTACCGGCCACGACTACATTCCAGCCCGGGGCGATATTGTCATCTTTAACCAGTCCGGGCTACTGGGCCTTGGCTCTAGCGGCCAAAAACAACTCATTAAAAGGGTTATCGGCCTGCCCGGCGACCGGGTAGTTATCCAAAACGGTCACATTACCATATATAACCAGGCCCACCCAAGCGGCTTTAACCCCGATAAAACTGTCGGCTATCACTTAACGGCCACTAATACGCCCGACAACATAGGTATTACCCTTGGCCCGAGGCAAATTTTTGTTTGTGGCGATAATCGCCCCGATTCCGAAGACTCCCGATTCTTCGGGCCGATCGACGCCAAGCAAATTGTCGGTAAGCTAATACTGCGCATATTGCCAGCCAACGAAATCGAAAAGTTCTAAGCCAGCAAACTAAACGAAATAATTTTTGTGTTCGCAGCTAGGCTTTGAGTTTCTTAACAATTTGTTGCAAGTGGTCTTCTGAGTCAAATGCAATAATTAGTTGTCCACCATGGGCTGTGTGCTTAATTTTGACATCTGTCCCCAATTGTTTACTTAGATTCTTGGTGAGGGCAGTCCGGGCAGCTGTATGACTCTTGGCCTGCGTGACACTAGCGCCTTTTTTAGCCGCCACCACGAATTGTTCTGCCTGTCGTACGGTCCAGCCGTTGTTTAAAATATATTGAAGTAGCTCATCTTGTTTAGCGGGCTGGCCCTTAAGTGCCAGGATAGATCTGGCGTGGCCTTCACTGATTTTGCCGCCACGTAGAGCCTCCCGGGCTGGCCCCGGTAGCTGTAATAATCTAGTCAGATTGCTTACGGTACTGGGAGCTTTACCAATTTTTTGGGCAATTTCCTCTAAGCCCAGGTTGAATTGCTGTTGTAATTTAAATACGGACAAAGCCTGCTCCAGCGGTGATAAATCTACCCTCTGGATATTTTCAATCAATGAGAATTCTATCTGCTCAAGCTCCTTCAGGCTGCGCACAATCGCCGGCATATGCGTTAACTTGGCGGCTTTAGCGGCCCGCCAGCGGCGCTCGCCGGCGACAATTTGATAGCCCTTGCCAGCCCTAACCACGAATATCGGCTGAAGTACCCCGTGCCTTCTAACCGAGTCTGTGAGCTCGGCGAGTGCCCCCTCGTCAAACTCCCGCCGGGGCTGGTCAGAATTGGGAAAAATATCTTGAATAAGAATTTTCTGCACCCGGTGTTTGTCTTCCTCAAGGATAGTGGTATCCAGATCTTTTGGGAACAGCGCGTCAAACCCCCTGCCCAACGCCTGCTTAGACATAAGGGGCTCCTTTGCGGGCATTTATCATTTGCCATTGGCCATTTTCCAACAATTTATCATTTGCCATTGGCCACTGGTCAAACCTGTTAAATGGCAAGTATAAAATAAATGTTAAATGTGAATTGTTAAATGTGAAATTGTTCATTTTGTCTTCTTTTCTAGCTCGCGGGCCAGAGCTTTATATGCCCGCGCGCCCTTGCTCCACTTATCGTGTTCAGCTATCGTCTTGCCAAAACTTGGCGCCTCGGCCAGACGCACGTTGCGCGGAATGACCGTATCAAATATTTTATCACCAAAGTGGCGCACTAGCTCCTCTCTTACCTGTTCGGCCAACGAATTGCGGCTGTCGTACAGCGTGACCACCACACCGAGGATATTTAAGTTGGGGTTAAGCGTCTGGCGCACCTGCTGCACTGTTGCCAGCAGCTGGCTCAAACCCTCCATGGCGTAATATTCAGCCTGCACCGGAATCAACACTTCGTCGGCAGCGGTTAGGGCGTTGACTGTCAGCAGTCCCAGGCTAGGCGGGCAATCAATCAAAATATAATCGTATTCTAGGTTGTCCAGGACATTTTTGAGTTTTAGCTCGCGGTACGGTATTTCCACCAGTTCCACCTCGGCGCCAGCCAGGTTGGGATTGGATGGTAGCAGATACAGCCCGTGGCTGGTGACTTTTTTGATGGTCTTATGGGCTTCCGCGCGCGAAAACAGCACGTCGTACAATGTTGAGCTTAAATCCTGTTTGTCCAGGCCCAGGCCGCTGGTGCTGTTGGCCTGGGGGTCAATATCTACCAGCAAAACTTTACGGCCGGCCTTGGCAAGGTAAGCCGCCAGGTTGATGGCCGTGGTGGTTTTACCTACCCCACCCTTTTGGTTCAGCACCGCAATTATTTTCTTAACCATGTTTGTTTAGCATACCCTCGGTTTCAGCTTAAGCATAACATGATGTGGCCATCCGGTAAATAAAGCCAGCGCTGCATTTTACGATTCAACGGTTTGCTTACAGGGTGGCACCCTGTAAGCACCCCGTAAGCCTACAATTTTTCCACCTGTCTGCACGTCCAGATGGCGTAAGTTGTTTTCTTATTAAAATCAAGGGTATTGGCATTGGCCATTTTTTGTTTAGAGGCGGTTAAAATGCGTCCCTAGTCACACCAAATCAGATAACAAAAATCCTCGGCAATGCTATTGGGCGGTTTTTATTCCTCTTATACCCGCCGGCAGACTATGGTTATTGGCTTCAACAGTAAACTAAAC
>Ga0116131_1000073_pt1 | contig 102366 bp, 98 predicted proteins | sample June2015DPH_17_1_FD_89734 | JGI IMG/M metagenome (GOLD analysis project Ga0116131, IMG submission 89734) | Peatland microbial communities from SPRUCE experiment site at the Marcell Experimental Forest, Minnesota, USA - June2015DPH_17_100 | ecosystem: Environmental > Terrestrial > Soil >...
ACTGCTGGGGGCAGTCTTTCAAGGAGTTCTTTAGCAAGCCTGGTTTTAATTCAACAGCTACTCACGGCGAGGCAGCCGCCCGGTGGTAGGTGCTACCCTGCCACTCAGGGTAGCAAAATTATAATTCGCCCCAGTTAGTGCTATAGCTAGCCATTACTAAGCCTAGTAGTTACAGTCGCTGATTGACAAAACCATAATAGTATAGTTTAATTGCCCTCATGGGACATTCATTCGAAGAAACTTCGGAAGAGCAAGGCGAGGAGCCAAAGTGTTCTGTCGAATTAACTTATGCCAAGTTGGCACAAGCTGCTGATGGAGCACTGGTTGCCCATCGTTTCGAACTACCGGGTCGTTTTGATGTGCAGGAAGTGTATACTTACTGGGCTTTTACGCACCCGGGCGAAGAACTTGATCCTGAGCTACTGCGCATGGGCGGCTATCGTGGGGCGTTAGACCAGGAAGCTGCTCGCGAGGCGGCCGAAGAGTGCTGGAAAAACTTGCTTAAATCTCCTCCTATCATAATTGAGGATACTGAATCACCCGAAGGAAAAATTCTAGCCGAGAAACTAACGGCAGAGGGCATGCTACCACCTAAAAGTTCATAGCTGACCCTAGTTTTGGCCGGGTTTGCCAAATAATTCGGGTTGTTTTTCTAGTATTTTCAGAAGTTCTTGGTAATACTTATCAACAATTGGTGAAGGTTCAATTTTGCCCTTCTTGATTTCTTTCATGTGATCCAGCGTACGGTTTTCTTTTAGCCAAACCTTACCCTCATAAAGATAGTTGTTGATGATAGGTATAAGTTTATCAAGCGCATAAACAAATTTACCCTCTGGCGTTTCATGTTTCTCATATTCACCGATCAGATCATTCATAGAGGTAAATTCTGGCCATTCTTTTTGTAATCTAACGATGGCTTCTTTTTCTCTTTTTTCTTGAGCTGATCGTTGTTTCGCTGAGGCAAAGGCGGTAGTGTCGCCCGCATATGCTTCGGCGATATCGTGGACCATCGCCATACCTACACAGCGATATTTATCAAGCTTTAGCCTATGTTTATCAAGCAAGAACCAAGTCACTAGAGCAAGTTGATAGCCGTGTTCAGCATCGTTCTCGTGCCGATCATAGTTTTCGAGTAAAATTGCTCGCTGGACATTACGAATCTCGTGCGTAAATTTCACAAAATCCAGTAACTTGTTTAGATCATTTTTCATATTTCGCCCCAGTTTTGGCCACTGTACTCAAATCTAGCCGGGTCGTTTCCTCTGACGTCAACTACTATCTTATCCTCTTCTAAATCAACAATCGTATGAGCTTCCGAAGGTATACTGTCATTCTTAAAATTTTCGACCAACGAGGTAACTGTAAAGTAGGGGATGCCGTCATGCACAAACATTCTGTTCCAGTGTTGATGGCCAGAAATCACCGCTCGAACGTTGCCGTGTTCTTCAAGAATTTTGCGAATTTGTCTTCTGTTGCCGATAAGACCCTTTTCTGGAGCAGTTTCAAACCAAAAATTACCCTTCATGTCATCTTCGGCTAAACCATAATGGGTAAAAACAATAGTCGGTGCATTGGTTTTTGACAGGTCATCTTTTAGCCACTCAACTTGCTCTTTTGGAACCTCGGTATAAATATCGCCATGCACGCGAGTATGGTCACCGGTCATTATAAAACTCAAAACTATGAAGTGGTAACCCCCGTGATTGAAAGAATAATACATATGCTTATAGCCCAACATCTCTGCTATTTCATCTTGGTCGAGCGTCCGAAGATCGTGATTACCGACTAGCCAATATGATGGCATCTTTAATTTTGAAAGGAGCTCAATAACTTTTTTAAATTCTTTAATATCAATCTTTCGGTCATTTACGTCTTCGATGGAGTCTCCGAGGTTAACTACAAATTCGGGAAGATCTTGTCGGTTCATTTTCTCAACAAATTGTTTAACCAAACGTTCAGACTCGGAAATAAGTTTACGCTGAACTTCCTTATAGTCGCCACCCGAGGAGCCAACATGCGTATCACTGATAATGGCAAACTTCACAGCTGGCCCCAGTTAGCACCGTGGCTGATATCGGCTTTGAGTTTGACGGGCAGTTTGCTGTAAACATTTTCCATCGCGTCCTTTACCATTTCTCCAATCTCCTTAGCCTCTTTCATGGGACACTCTAGTATTAAGGAGTCATGAATCTGTAATAGGATGCGAGGAACATGGAACTGGGAACTGGCAACTGGACTTGTTTCTTGTTTCTTGTTTCTTGTTTCGGCAAATGATTGAAGTTTTTTATCAACCTCAATCATTGCGAGCTTCATAATGTCGGCGGCCGTGCCCTGCAGCGGCATATTCACGGCCGCGCGGTAAGCCGCCTCGCGCACCACAAAGTTGGAAGATTTTACGTCCGGTGTCGGCCGGCGTCGACCCAGCAGAGTCTCCACATACCCCTGTTCCAGCGCCAGTTTACGCTGCAGCTCGATATATTCCTTGAGCTTGGGGCGGATCTCAAAGTACTTGTCTATAAACCGCTTGGCCTCGCCAAAACTCATGCCGGTGCTAACACTCAGGGCGTGCGGACCCAGACCGTACATAATGCCAAAATTAACTTCTTTGACTGAGCTACGCTGGGCTTTGGTAACCTTCTGGGCCGGAATACCGTAAATTTGGGCGGCGGTTTCCACGTGGATGTCGGCGTCACGGTTAAAGGCTTCCAGCATGCCCTTATCGCCGGAGAGCGCGGCGGCTAATCTCAGCTCAAACTGGCTGTAATCGGCGCTGATTAGCACGTTGCCCTTCTCTGCCACAAAGGCTGTACGGATGCGTTTGCCCAGCTCGGTGCGAACAGGAATATTCTGCAGATTTGGATCGGTAGAACTAAGCCGGCCGGTTTGGGCGATAGTCAGGTTAAAAGTTGTGTGCAAGCGCGAGTTTTTATCTACCTGTTCAGGCAGTGTGTCAACGTAGGTATTCTTGAGTTTGGTAGCCTCGCGGTACTGGGTTATCAGATCAATAATCGGGTGCAGGCCGCGCAACTTTTCCAGCTCCGAGGCGCCGGTGCTATAGCCGGTTTTGGTCTTTTTTATGCCCTCCTTGGGCAGGTTAAGCTTAACGAAAAGCACGTCCGCTAGCTGCGCCGGCGAGCTGATATTAAACTCGTGGTCGGCGTGACCATAAATTTTTTGCTCAAGATCGCTGATGTCATCATCTAGCTGCCTGGCGATTTTTTTCAGGTAGCCAGTGTCTAGCTTGATGCCGGCCATCTCCATATCGGCCAGCACGGGGATGAGCGGCCACTCAATGTCTTTGGCCAGTTTTTTTATCTTGGGTAGTTTATCCAGCGCTTTGACTTCTTCTTTATAAAGCTGCTGGATAACGGCAATAAATTCTGGCGCGCGAGCCATGAAATCATCCGTTGGCACATCTTCCAGCGAAGCGCCCTCGTAGCCTAGGTTGGCGATGGCCAGATCGGTTAGGCTTTGGGCGCGGACCAACGGATTTATCAGAAACGCCCCCACCAATACATCATGCCCAACGTTCCGGGCATCTATGCCCAAGCTTTTGAGGAGTTTTATATCAGATTTGATGTCGTAGCCAATTAGAGAGGTTGTAGGTTGTAGGTTGTAGGTTACAGATTTTTTGACAGCCTCGGGGCTCAATTTAGTTAAATCCAGGGTGTAAACGGTTTTGCCATCCGTGCTGAGCATCAGTACCTGCGGATCCTGGCCGTGCTTACCTGCCGAACGCGAGTGGACAAAAACCATGTCCTTTTTCCAAGGATTACCCTTGGAAAACTCAGCCAACTTTTGATTGGAATCTATGAGCATATTTTTGCCGGTTTTAAGTTTGGCGCCGCCCACTCTGTCTTCTTGCGGAATGATGGTTTGCATGTTGGCCGGCAGGTTGTTGATCAGGGTACGAAATTCCAGCTTTTGCAGCAGCTCGCGTAGCCGCTCGGCGTTGATTTTGGTGCCATCCATCTCGGCTAAATTAAGTTTCAGTGGCGCATCCGTCCAGATGGTAGCCAGTTTTTTACTGAGGTAAGCTAGTTTTTTGCCTGCCTCTAGTTTTTTGCGCAAAGTTTCCTTAATTGCCGGCAGGTTTTTATATACGCCGTCCAGCGTGTCGTATTGCTTCAGCAGCTCGGTGGCGGTTTTTTCGCCGATACCGGGCACGCCGGGGATATTGTCAGAGTTATCGCCTTTTAGGGCTTTTAAGTCCAAAAATTGCTCGGGCTTAAGGCCGTATTTAGCCTCAAAACTTTCCGTATGGAATTCTTCGATATCAGAAAATCCGCGTTTAAGCGCATAGACCTTCACGTGTCCATTGACTAACTGCAGAGCGTCCAGATCAGAGGTGATAAGCATAGTTTCGATGTCCTTTTTGCGTGCCTGCTCGGCTAGCGTGCCCATGATATCGTCGGCTTCGTAATCATCCAGCTCGTACAAGGGCCAGCCGAAGGCTTCTAGTAGTTCGTGCAAGACTGGGATCTGGGTATAAAAATCCGGTGGTGCCGGTTTGCGGCCGGCTTTGTACTGCGGATAAAGTTTGAGGCGCGAGCGGATGTTGGTTTTGGGCTTGTCCCAAGCTACGGCAACGTAATCCGGCTTGAGTTGTTTGATAAGTTCCAGCGCCATGGTGGCAAAACCGTAGACGCCGCCGGTTGGCACGCCTTCTTTAGTGCTTAAATTTGGAAGTGCATAGTATCCTCGGTAGAATACTGACTTTCCATCTATAATAGCTAGTTTCTTGCGCCTCTCAACCATTGCTACTATTATCCTCTATTTTTGCGAGTTAGGAAAAGAGCAGCCAAAGCGGCAAGTACGTTTCCGCGCCCTACTTTATAGGGTGGTAGGATATATGTATGGAGTCCGTAACTGTAAAAACAATTGGTGGCGGCGTAATTGTCGGCTACAGCGGCAAGGCGCTGGGTAATACCCGGGCTAGCTTTGGCCCGACCGCCGATGCCAACTTTGCCAAATTTACGGCCAAATTCCCCGGCAAAACGGTCTATGATATGCCGGCAGTCGGCAAAGACAACATCGTAAAAGTTGACTCCCTGACCCCTGAAAGGTTATTCCAAATGGAGGCCGATGCGCTGATCACCAAAAGCTCCTCTGCCCTTTTAACCCTTAGGGCTGCTGATTGTATCCCCTTGGTTTGCTACGTACCCGGGCAAAAAATCTTAGCTCTGGCCCACGTTGGCACAAGTGGCGCGGTATTGCATTTGCCAGCCAAAGTAGTCAATGCGCTTGGCTACCCTCCCGAACAAATATCCTGTTACTTTGGGCCGTCTATCAGCCAAAAATCCTACCGATTGGTTGATCAAGACTTAAGCGATAAAAAATTAGATGCAAGCTGGAACAGCTACGTTACTAACGAGCCCGATGGGATACATATCAATCTGTTTGGCTACGTGCTCGATGAGTTGCAGGCTGCGGGGATTTTAGCTGAAAATATAGAGATAGAAAATGTCGATACCGGCGCTGATCCGGGCTACTTCTCGCACCGCCGGCACAAACTTAGCGGCGAGCCCGACGGCCGCAACGCCTTTGGCGCCTGCATAAAATAACACCAGCAGCGACTGCTTATGTTTTAGTCTTGATTTATATCGTCGACGTAACTAGGGCCACCAGGATCCAGTGCGTCGTGCGCAGCCTGAATTTCAGACATTGTAAGGACTTTTGTAATTGAATAGCCAGAGAGAACTATCTTCACGGCTTCATGCAGACCGTTAATTCTCTGATTTGTCTCTATTAGAAACTGGCGGAGTTGAGTTTCGTCCATAGCTTCTATTTCTTGAGGACTCACATCCCACCTAATCCGATTTTTACTCATATCTACCCGCTCAGGTTCTACTACGATTGACTCGGCTTCAGCTTCTTGCTGTTTTTGAGCTAGTAGATCTCTCAAAATGCTGACTTCAACGGCAGCTTTATGGGCTTCACCTGCCAGTTGGCCGAGCGCTGGCGGTTGGGGGACTTGTTCTTTTTTAACTTTCGCTAATTCTTGTGTGCCATAAGTTATTACACCGACATTTCTTGATTCACCCAGCCGTTCAATTTCTATCATCGCAGAGGCAGCGTCAATCTCCCTAGAGGGCTGATAGGTAGCGCTCGTTACAAATCCAATATCCGCATTCTCATCTGCATTCTCACCATTATGCCTCAGCACCCCGGCAACGACTTTAATCAGATTCCTTACTCCTAGGGTTTTATATTGTTTTGGATTGCTTGGATCAGTGTATTCCCGATCTACTCTAAGTAGATACACTGGGATTGCGTGGTTTATTGATCCCATACGTTTGAATTGTCCTGTCGCTTCGCCTGTATAGACTCTTCCGTCCATATCATAGCCAAAATCAAGGACGGATACACTTTGAGGTTGCAGGCCTGGAAGTTTTTTATAAATTATCTGTTGAGCTACATCGTACTCAGTAGCCGCAACTTGATCAATCTCTACGCCAAGAACCTTAGCAGTTGTTTCTTTTTCTTTAGCTTTATCAACTTCGGGTTCTGGGATAGCTCGCTCTGGCGTAGCAGCTATAATGATTGAGCTTGGTCTAGTGGTCTTGTCAGCTAAAACAATATTTAATTCAGCAAGTATTTTATGCGCTTGGCCACCTTCTATAACTGCTACATAGCCATCCTTTAAACCGACTTCAGTGGCGCTCAAGTTTGTTTCTCGCCCAATACCCAGCTTTGCCATGGCTTCACGGAAGGCATTTCCTTGATGTGGAGGAAGACTAAATTCTGTATCCGCGCGTCGTTCTCCGGGTTGAGGAAAAATTTCAAGCGGATTGGCGGCGCTACTTTCAGGAGCCACAGCAGCTATTGCTTCAGCTAAAGCATAGGCCTGTTTTTCTAATGTCTCTGTAGCTTTTTGTTCAGCAAAACTTGGAAAACCTTCATGTTTAATCATGAGTGCTACTATAGCAGATTTTTGATCATATGTCTATAACTTAAGGGCTCTTTTGGCAGTCTTTTTGAAGTTTTCCAGGCTGTCGCTGTCGTTAGTGATAAAAATATCGGCTTTGGCTTTGACCCCCGCCATATTGAGGGTGGCTTCATCGCCCCCGTGGTGGTCCATCTCGGCGTGTTCTTCGGCTAAAAATTGCTCAAAGGTTTTTTTATCCTCTGTGCTGCGTTGGCGCGAATAAATTCTTTGATAACGCAGTTTGGGATCGGCATCGACCCAAACTACTTTGCCCCCCAGCTCATGAATTCTGTCGACTTCACCAGGATTACGCAAACTCGCTATAGCCAGACCAGTGTATTTTCCTTCTTGGGTTTTAAATTGTTCCACTGATTTATCAATTAAAACGCCCAAACCACTTTGCCGGCGCCATTCGGCACTTAAATTACGTAGGTTCTTACGCTCAATTGGCAGACTCCGTTCGCGTAGTCCATTACGCAAGATATCTGTGACTGATATAAATAGCCAGCCGTAGTGCTCGGCCAGCATCTGTCCTACCGTATCCTTCCCCGACCCGTTAGTGCCCGCAATTCCGATGATTTTCATCTTACTGGAGGTATTCGTGGAGGCGGCGGGTATCCTTATTTTTGCGGAGTTTAGCCAAAGCTTTAGCCTCTATCTGTCGGATACGCTCGCGGGTGACGGAAAATTCCTGGCCGACCTCTTCCAGGGTGTGGCTCTTGCCGTCTTCCAGGCCAAAGCGTAGCTTTAGAATCTTTTGCTCACGCTCGGTCAGGGTACCTAAAATCGTCTTGACTTGCTCTTTAAGCAATTGCTCGGAGGCCGACTCGGTGGGAGTTTTGGCGTCTTCATCCTCGATGAAATCGCCCAGCACTGAGTCCTCTTCGTCATCGCGCACCGAGGCGTCCAGGCTGGAAATATCCTGCTTGATTTTCATGATGTGCTCTACCTTGTCGACGTCCATTTCCATGGCCGCGGCGATCTCTTCGTTAGTGGGCTCGCGGTTAAGCTCCTGGGTCAGGCGACGCTGGGTTCGCAGCAGTTTATTAATGGTTTCTACCATGTGCACGGGGATGCGTATAGTGCGCGCCTGGTCGGCAATCGCGCGGGTAATGGCTTGGCGGATCCACCAGGTGGCGTAAGTGCTGAATTTGAACCCGCGCTCGGGGTCGAATTTTTCGACTGCCCTTAGCAGGCCGGTATTGCCTTCCTGGATAAGGTCTAAAAGATCCAAACCGCGCCCAACGTAGCGTTTGGCGATGCTTACCACCAGGCGCATGTTGGCCTCAGCCATAGCATCCTTGGCGCGCTTATCGCCTCTCACCACCTTTTTAGCCAGCGCCAGTTCTTCCTGGGCTGTCAGCAGCGGGATTTTGCCAATTTCACGCAGATAAAGCCGCACTGAGTCGTCGGCGATATCATCCATGTAGGCGTTATCAGTCGGGATCAGTTCTTCGTCGTCTTCAACCGCCCACTCGTCAGTGAAATCATCGACAACGGGCTCGGGCGCTTCTTCAACCTCCACTTCGGCCTCACCTAACTCGTTATAAAGATGTTCCAGTACATCAATATTTGCCGGGGTATCCGGAATCAGCTTGAAAATTTCGCGCTGGTTGATTTTACCCTCTTTTTTACCGCGCACAAGCAGCTGTTTAATCTGCTTGTCGTAATTTTTGATGGGCTCGTTTTTGCTAACGGTGTGTCTAGTAATTGCCATGTGCTTTTCTTACCCTTTTAGCTTAAGCCACTAAGATCTTATTTGGAAATCTTAGATGGCTGAATAAGTTCATTAAGTTGGTTTGCCTGTCTCATCAATTGGTTAAGTTCTTTGTCGTTTTTAGCATTTTGCATAGCCGCTGCCAAGCGGTGTTTTTGAGTTTTGACATACCGGTCAACTAGCCGGTGTTTGAGGCTGGCAGCTAGATCCTGCAGATCATTCGCAGGTAAATCCTGATAAAGCTCCTCAAACTGTAACATAGTAATTTTAACATAATTGCCGATGGGCTGCAACTCCTGAGGCGGCTTAGTGCCACCCGTAAATTCGGGGTGTTTCTGCAAAAACTGGAGCAATCGTCGCGGCGGGCCATCAGTAAAGTAGGCTGGGCGCAAATCTTTTAGTAACTCCCGCAGGTTGGGCACTGCTAAGGCCATGGCCAAAAGATTATCCTGGAGTTTTTGGTACTCCCTGGCGGCATCGTCCTCTTGCAAAAGTTGGGCTTTGGTTTTTTTGAGCCTGGGCGCTTGGTCATCGGCCTTAGCACTAAATGACAGTTTAGCTTTTACGGCCTCCAGGCTGGTGTCAGTTAGTTTGGCAATCTTCTTGAGGTAGTGTTCTTGCTCTACCGGGTCGCGCAGACGTCGGATGGTCGCCAGCAGCGCGTCACTAAAAGTCTTCTTACCAGTGGCAGTCGTTAAATCCAACTGGGCCTGATAGTGCTGCATCAGCCAGTCCGGCGCATAGGCCGCACCAGCGATAGCTTTTTGCCAAGCCGGAAGATTTTTTTGCACCAGTTCATCCGGATCTTTGGCGCCCTTGATGGTCACGATGCGTAAATCCACCTCTGTTTTTTGCGCCAATGGAATCACCCGCTCGGTGGCAGTGATGCCGGCGCGATCGGCATCAAAACACAGCCGGATGTCGCCAGAAAATCGTTTAAGCTCACGCAAGTGCTGCTCGGTCATGGCCGTGCCAGCACTGGCCACTATATTTTTTACGCCGGCCTGGTGGCTGGCGATTACGTCCATATTGCCCTCTACTACTACCACGAAACCTTCTTTGCGGATAGCCTCTTTGGCTAAGCTTAGCCCAAAAACATTGCGGCTTTTGTCATAGGTGATAGTCTGGGGTGTATTGATATATTTTGGCGAGTCCGGCTCATCTGCCAGCAACCGCGCCGTGAAGCCAACGACGCTGCCGCGGCTGTCACATAGCGGTACCATAATGCGGCCGTGGAACATATCATATAGCTCGCCGCGGCGCTCCACCGCCAGGCCGGCGCGTTTAATTTCATCCGGGCTAAAGCCATTTTTGGTTAAAAAATTGGTTAAGGCTTGGCCGCCAGTTGGTGAATACCCCAAGCGCCAGTCCAGCAGTGTCTGCTTGCTAAAGTTACGGTTTTTTAGATAGCTCAGCGCGGTTTTGTTGGCGATCAGGTGCTTTTGATAAAACCTAGCGGCCAAGTCCAAAGCTTCTTGTGCCCGGGCTTTAAGTTTGCTGTTACTACTCCTGGCGCCTTGAAATTGCTCTAAATCCACGCCGGCTTGGCGCGCCAAATGCTCGAGTGCCGCCCGGAAGTCCATGCCCTCCATCTCCATCACAAAGCCAAAAACGTCTCCGCCCTTGCCGGAACTAAAATCGTGCCAAATCTGCTTTTCCGGGCTGACAATAAAGCTCGGCGTTTTCTCGTTTGTCCATGGGCTCAGGCCCTTAAAATTCCGCCCGGCACGCTTGAGCTGGACGTATTGGCTTACTACGTCTTCAATATTTAACCTGGCTTTTACCTCAGAAACAGCATCCATCCCGTTAGAACCTCACTAACCTTCCGGGCCACTTATGGCGTCTTGAATCGCTTGCTTGCTTCAAAACACAAACAATCTTTGATAGTTTTTGAGGTCTAACGGGATCCATACCCTAAGTATAAAGCCTAGAGGTAAACAGTTACAGCATAAGCATCATCCTGATAGAATAAGTACATGCCTCCACAAACTCCGACGCCAATTTCTTCTCCTTCGCCCAACCCGCAGTACGATTTTATTTTGCGCGATCCGCAAAAGCCCAAGCACAGCTTTGGCCTGCCCGGCCTTCCTAGCAACATGCCCAAGCCGATGCTACTGCTGGTCGGCGTGGTTGGAATTCTACTGATAATTGTTATCTTTGGTGTGATTTTTAAGGGGGGTGGCGGTAACAGCCAGAACTTGATAGCCGTGGCTGGCCGGGCACAAGAAATCGCCCGTATCAGCACGCTGGTGCAGCAGCAATCACAGGATCCCAACACCCAGTACCTGGCCGCAACTACCCAGATTACACTTGCCAGCGAGCAGTACCAGCTAACGACTTATCTAAGCAAGCATAATGTTAAGGTCTCCCCCGCCCAACTCAACGCCTATCAGAATAAAAACACCGATACCCAGTTGCAAACTGCCGCCCAAAATAATAATCTCGGAAGCACTTACGACGCTTACCTTAAAAACAATCTGGCAACTTATCAATCGGATATAAGGGGGGCTGCAAAGGGCGCCAGCAAATCCTTGTTAGCCATTTTGAACAGTGCCAACACTAGTGCCGGAGTGCTTTTAGCAGCACCTGAAATTACTAGTCTACCCAGCGGTAGCTAAAGCGGCTACGCTTCGCTCCGCCTTATGAGGACAAACCCGTAGTTGCCAGATCGTAAGAATGGCGGATTAGGTCTTTAATTTCCTGCCAGTCAAGCTGTCCGGTCAAAACAATCGTGTTCCAGTGTTTTTTGTTAAGATGATGACCGGGCATCACGGTTTCGTATTTTTTGCGCAGCATTTCAGCCAGCTGCGGGTCGGATTTTAGACTCAATCTCACTGGATCGGATTTTTCGGCCACCAAAGCAAACATTTTTTCGCCAACCTTATAAACCGCAATGTCCTCGCCAAATGGATAATCCAGCTTGGCGTTTGGCAAGCTTAGCAGATATTGCTCAACTTTTTTGTGTGTCACAAGCCGATTTTACCAGACCCGGTAGTGAGCTTTCGAGATTATTTGACTTCACTTGTAACTCCCAGCCCGGCTGACAGATTTTTGGAGTAAGTTATGCTTTTGCATCAACCCTAGTCTTACCATCAAATAATTAGCTATGGAGGGAGTCGGGTCGGCCCAGTAGTAGACTTTCGCGATTATCCGCCAAAAGCGGATACTTTGCGCAGCAACGCGAAAGCTCACTACTGGGCTGGCTCGAAAGTCTACTACCGGGCAGATGTTGCAGGTTACGAAACTATCTATTTGACAGTGCATCATAAAGCGTATAATAAAAGTACAAACTAGTTGGGTGTAGCGGGAGTTATGAATGCGCTTGAGATTGTTATCTGAGGCCAAAAAACAAACACGCAAAATCCCTAAAAAATTTGTTTTATCATTTGCCGTTTTTAGCGTAGCCATACTGGCTATAGTGAGTTTATCTCCGCGAGCTTTTGCCACAGGAACGACCCGCTATGTAGCTCCGACTGGCAGCGACACTAGCGATTGTTCGGCCCCTGCCAGCCCCTGCCAAACTATAAATTATGCAATCGGCCAAGCGGCACCTGGCGACACTGTTAGTGTTGCAGCCGGCACATACACCGAGAATCTGACAATCACTAAAGCTATAACGTTGTTGGGGCCAAATGCTAACGTAGACCCGAATACCGGATCCCGTGGTGCTGAGGCTGTGATTAGCGGCGGAAGCGGTACGACAATTATCCCTCAAGTGGCCGGTATTGTAATAAATGGTTTTACAATTTCCTCTACAGCTAGCGGATTCCCGATTTACACCGGCGGAAGCGACATTACTGGCTTAACTGTCTCTGATGACATCGTGGGCAGCGGCGTTAGAGCGATTACTGTAGCCACAAATGGAGGCAGTATTAGTATTTTACATAATCAAATTAGTGGCGCTGGTTATGGCATCAACTTTGGGAACGGCACATATAGCAATGTAAAAATCAACAACAACGTAGTTAACGGCCCAGTAACCTACTACTCGATCTTTATTAACGGCGGTGGGGCCATCAACGGATTTGAGCTAAAAGACAATGCGGTGTACTACACCGCTAACATCGCCGCTAACATCTCAAGCGGCACGGTAAGCGGAAACGTGTTTGATGTGCCTTCCGGTAGTGTCTTGGGCTTACAAATCAACCTTCATAATTCAGTTTTATCTGGCAACACTTTCCAGGGCCATGGCTATGCTGCCTGTCTTCAACTGTTCGGAAGTCAGAACGGACTAGTTCCTTCCAATACTGTTACTGTCTCGAACAACGTATTAAATAATTGTGGGGCGAATCAACAATACTATACTTACGGGATCCAGTTAAGCCCAGATATCAACCATATCATAATTACAAACAATGTGATTACCAACGCCTATGATGGTATAAACACCAGAGATATCACTTCTTGGGATCTCACCGGAAAAGACATACAGATCACGAGCAACACCATCACAGGAAGTACACATTACGCCGTAAACAACACCGTAACGGGTACGCTTAACACCGCAAATAACTATTTTGGGACGGCAGTACTTTCTAGTATCCAAGCACGAATAAACGGCAGTGTGACTTTCCAGCCTTACTACGTGGATTCTGGCCTCACAATCCTTAATAATGTAGCGCCAAGTACAGTGTTTGTCGGTGGTACTTACGTAGATGGAGCAGCCGGTGGGCATATCTTCGGCTACGATGCCTTCACGACCATCCAGGCCGGCGTTAATGCTGTAGCTGACGGCGGCACGGTTAATGTCGCGGCCGGGACATACCACGAGTCTCAAATCGTGTTATTTGGTTCTAATAAGGGGTTAACTCTCCAGGGAGCTGGTGCTTCTGTAACTACCATAGATGGCGGTAATGCCGTAGTATCCGGAAGTGGTACCCACCCGGGAACAATCTATATAAAAAACCCGGATACATCCGTCAAGATTGATGGCTTCACGTTCATAAATCCAGTCAATAACACATCGATTGGGGAGATCACTCCTATTGACATTGCCTTTGGTAGCAACCCCCCAACGCCACCCTCGATAACTATTAGTAATAATCATTTCATTGGCGTGGCCAATAATGGCGCTAACCCCTTCGACAATGCCATCTGGGTTTATGCTACACCCGCCGGCACGGTGACTAATATTACGAACAACGAGTTCGACCACCAGTGGCAGTCAATCCTCTTGGAGCAACCACAGGGCGGCGCAGTGATTACCGGCAACAATTTCCACGATCTTTTTGCCAACGTCGATAGTGGAACGACCTATGTCCCTGAGGGCATATTCCTAATGTCTTATGGTGGCGAAAATGTCTCCGTTCCCGTAGCAATCAATAACAACACCTTTTCAAGTTTTAACGGCCAGTCAATTGCTCTAAGCGGTGGTTATCCTGGATCGGGAATGGCGCAGTATACGAATGTGCAAATTGAAAATAACCAGATCACTGCTGACGGTTTCGGAATTTATTTTCGTAACACCGGCACTACACCAGCTTTGGCTGCTCAAGGCGGTATCCAAGGGGCCACGATTTCCGGAAATATTATAACCAGCATTACGCCGGGTACGGGCACCGGTATTTGGCTACGAGGGCCAAATAACAATGCAACAATTACAAATAATTCAATCACTGGTTATGCAAACGGCATCCTTAGCGAAGAGTACAACCCCGGCGCTGGTACCTCTACTGGTGTCAGCGTCCACGAGACCTCCTTGGCCGGAAATACAATTGCTGTTTCCAACCAAGGATCTCCTACAATCGACGCTACTAACAACTGGTGGGGCTCAACCGATCCCAACTTTGCGTCGATCATTCAGGGGAGTGCTGCATATACGGCTTGGTGCTCTGATGCGACCTGCACCAGCCTTCTCTCTGACAGTGCGGTTAGCCTGTCAGCCAGCAACGGCGTAGCCACAACTTCTTCTACAGGGCCAATGACACTCACCGGTTCTACATCTTCTGGCGATGCAACAGCAACTATTCCTGCCGGAACGACCATAACCGACAGTACTGGCCTCTGGGACGGCACACTTAACCCACCGGTAGTCTCATCCTACAGCGTACCCGGCTTGTCAGGCTATACCACCACTACTTTGTTGGCCATTTCAATTGGTTCCAATAGCTACACTTTAACCTTTGATAGAGGTGTCAAGCTGCTCCTGCCCGGCCAAGCCGGCCAGCGCGTCGGCTTTATCGAACCCGGCGGCAGTTTTACTGAAATCACCACGACTTGCTCGGGCGACAACCAAACGGTTGGTGATGCCCTGCCAGCTGGTGGCGCATGCAAGATAAACGACGGTAGTGGCAATCTAATCATCTGGACCAAGCACTTTACAATTTTTGCCACCTATTCGCAGACCGCCAACTCCACCTCAGCCGTTACCACCATAAGCACTCCAGCGGCCGCCAAAACAACCACTTATGTAATCCAGCCTGGCGACACTATGAGCGGGATTGCCAGTAAATTTGGCCTGACGCTTGCCCAGTTGGAGAACCTAAACCCTCAAGCCGGCCATCCGGCAGGTAATTTTGACCTTATCTTACCTGGTGATGTACTTAAAGTAGGTGGTGCGACAGCTTCGGTCGCTTCCGCAACCACAACAGTAACTACCGCTCCTGCTGCCACACCCACGCAGCCGCAGCAAGTTTTAGGCTCCAGCACTAGCACGACAGCCCCGCTCCAAACTAAGCCCGCTTCTAAAAAGACTCCGGCAGTGGCCAGCGTCAGTTCCAACAAACTCCTGGGCCTTAAATGGTGGTGGTGGCTAATAATCTTGGCTGCGGTTTTAGCAGCTAGTATCAGTGGCTCCTACATCTACAAGATAGCCGAAACTGACAAACATAAATAAACTAAAACTAACCAGCTAATCGACTCATAACACCTTTGATAATCCCAATTTAGCGTTCTAAAAATTTATTCAGCCTTAGCTGAAAGTTTGTCTTTTGGTTTGAAATTCAAACAGGCGGAGTTGATGCAAAAGCGCATACCGGTTGGCTGATCTTTGGCGTCATTAAAAACATGCCCTAGATGGCTGCCACAATTGGCGCAAGAAACCTCTACGCGATGCACGCCTTGGCTTTTATCTTCACTTAATTTGACAGCATCGGATTTGGCGACATCGTAAAAGCTTGGCCAACCACTGCCCGATCTAAATTTGGTTTTGCTGTCAAACAGCTCGGCGCCACAAACCGCGCAGGTGTACATGCCGTTTTCGTGGTGATTGAGGTATTTGCCGGTGAACGGCATCTCAGTGCCTTTCTCCCGCAGGATATGGTACTGCCCGGGAGTCAACTTCTTTTTTAACTCCGCGTCCGTAAACTGTTTGGCCATTTTACTTTTTATCGTCGGCTGGCTTATCAAGCCGTTCCAATCTTAAGCTTTTAACTATAAAATAAACTACCGCCGCGACGATCAAAAAACTTATTAAATCACTAAAAAACTGTCCGTAACCGAGGTTAGTTTTACAAGCTCCGCCGGTTTGGTGCAGAATACAAAGCGTTTTGTGGTTAAGCGTGACTCCGCCGGTGAGTAGCCCAACGACAGGGTTAATGAGATTACTGACAAACGAGTCAATAAGGCTTTTGGCGGCGACCCCTAAAATCAAGCCAACGGCAATGCCGACGACCCCCTGCTCGCGGACAAAATCTACAAAACCCTGCAGCCAGCGTGGAGTCTGAACCACCGGCAGGCTTATCACTACTTCTCTTCTGGCCACCCTGCGCCTACGTTCTTGCTCGGCCATTGCTTCTCCTCTTTTAACTTCCTATATTATACGGTACCTACATCTTATCCGGAGAGGCAATATTGAGTAGATTAAGACCGTTTTTAAGGACATCGGCATAGGCTTTAACCAGCCTTAATCTAATGTTTTGGCGTGCATTATCAAGTACACGGTTTTTTTCGTAAAAACTATTGAAACTTTGGGCCAACTCATAAAGATAGGTGCAGATGTGGTGCGGCATCAGTTCATCACTGGCTTTAGCTACTACTTCCGGGTATTCGCCGATTTTGCGTGCCAGGCTCCGCTCACTAGCCTCTAGCCCGTCCGCCTTGGCCGTTTCCAAGGACTGTTCTTGGAAATTGGCTTTGAGCAATATACTGCAGGCCCGGGCATGGGCGTACTGCAAATACGGCCCACTGTTACCCTCCAGGCTCACCGATTCTGCCGGGTCATAGATCAGATCAGCACCAAGCCGCTGCTTCAAGAAGGAGTATTTTATTGCGCCCAGCGCCGTGTCCTCGTTATCTTGTTTGTTAATTTCTTTATTGGCATGTCTTGCCATCTCTAGCACGCTGTTGGCACTGACGATATTCCCAAGCCGGCTGCTCATTTTCACCCCGCCCGCCAGTTTTACTAGGCCATGAGTAATATGAGTAGTTTTTTGCACCAGCTCAGGCGCGAATTGCTCTACAGCTTTAAGCACAACCTGCATGTATTCGTAAATCTCGTTGCCGGTGATCACAATTGATCTATCAAAGTGAAAATCTTCCCATTTTTTAAGAATTAGACCGACGTCTTTAGTTTCATAGGTTGGCAGGCCCTGGCTGTTAATAAAAACCCGGGTGTGCATGTTGTGGACCTCGCCCTTAAAGACGATAGCCCCTTCAGATTCTTCAAAAACCTTACCAGTATTTTCTTTGACCGCTTTCATGCCCGGCTCCACGGTCACGCTTTCCGGGTAGTATTTTTCAAAGCCAAGGGCATTAAAGCGCTTGTAAAACTCTTCAAAGTAGTCATAGCTCCACTGACGAGTGATCCAGTAAATTTTGGCTAAGGGTGAGGTTTTATCTTGTCGCTCATGGATTTGATAAATCTTTTTGTTTAATTCCTTGATTTCGCCATCAATTCTTTCATCATCTCCATATGCTAGACTCCCCGCAACATACTCTTCTGCCATCCACTGGGCTCGCTGATCAATCGGCACTTCCAAAAGTTTATCAGGGTGCTCGCCACCAAGCTTTTGGATGATGGACCATATTGTTTTGGCGGCGTGCAGGCCAACATCGCCGCCAAAATTTACCCGGTGCACATTAGCTCCATAATTTGAAAATAGATTAGAAATAGCGTCGCCAACCACGCTGGTATAAAGATGCCCGACATGAAGGATCTTAAATGGATTTGGATCCGAATACTCAATAACTATTTCCTGGGTGGCATATGGCTTGGGTAGCTTGGTGGCAAAAAAGGCCATTTTGGCCAAAGTTTCATCTGTTAATCTGAGATTGATAAACCCTGGGCCGGCGATCTGGACATCTGCCAGAATTGGCAAATTCTTTAGCTTGTCAACAATCGCCTCGGCTACTTCTCGTGGGTTTTTACCAAGCTGTTTTGCCAATTGCAAAGCAATATTAGTAGCAAAGTCACCAAATTGCTCTTCCGGCCGTGTCAGCTCCGGTTCAACCTCAACACTGAACAAGTTATTGGCGGCCGATTTTAGGGCGGCTTTTAACTCCTGCATACCCGGTAGTGAGCTTTCGAGATTATTCGACATGGCTTGGAGCTCCCAGCTCGTCGATATTGCTGTATTTATACATAGGCTTGCATCTTAGATTGAGTCCAGAAATCGAATAATATCTCTCACGGGTGGCGAGCTGGCTCGAAAGTCTACTACCGGGCATACCTCTATGATATCAGGAGAACTCGGCATGTGTAGCCTTAGGGAAAAAAGCAGCGAGCTTGCCCGCTAGGGTCGGCTTTGCCGACGAGCGATGAGAAAAAAACCGTAGGTTTATCTCATTTTATTCATGAAGAGCGCTTTTTGACTGGCCTAAGTACCAGCCAAATGGCGCCATACATTACGCTCAACAAAACAAAAAACAATCCGGTCACATTAAAGGCACGCATATGCCCTAACGGATCGATAATGCGGTCCGAAACATTTATTATCAGGCTGCCGGGGTTGGCTATCACGTCCCAGCTGTTCCAGCGCAGGTTGCGGCCAAGATATATGGCAAAACTGCTCAACAGAATAATCCCCGCGACTAGATAAAGGCTGCGTTTTTCGCCAAAACGCTTGAAAAGCTCTTTGTGCACCATATACAAGCTAGTGAAACCTAGGGCAAAGCCACTAACAACCAACGTGTTGATCATCACGATATCATAGAGTTCGCTAATCTCACCGGTAGCATAAACATGTATGAAATCGGTCAAAACGTACCAAGTGTTAGGAAGAAAAAACAGCCAAAGTAAACTGAGCACGATGTTTTGCCAGCTCGCCCAGCGTGTTATTTTAAGCTGGTGTACCAGCAACCAGCTGAAAACCAAACCCAGCCAGGCCAACAGTAAATTCCACGGTATAAAAGAATAGTATGACGAACCAGTTAGTATTACCCGCATCAGAAAAAATGCCAGGCCAAGTCCGCTGATAACTCCCAACGCCCGTAAAAACCGCTTTTCCGTCTCGCTAAAAGCCAACATCCTTCTAAATTATAGCTCAAAACAGATATAATATAGACAGCCGGAAGCTGATAGGCTATAAGGGAAAGGAATATTTATGAAACTAATGATAATTTGGGGTAGCTCGCGTCAGGGCCGCAGCGGCGGCATGGTGGCCGACTGGGTAAAAAAGCATGCCGCTACCGATAAACGCTTTGAGGTTGACTTCGTGGATTTGCGCGAACTTAAGCTGCCTTTCTTCGATGAACCGGTCAGTCCGTTTGCTATGGCCAGCCAAGGCAAAGACTATATTCACCCCGAAGGTAAAACTTGGGCTCAGCGCGTTGGCGCAGCCGAAGGTGTGATTATTGTTACGCCGGAATACAACCACGGCCCTTCGGCCGTCTTGAAAAACGCTTTGGATTGGGTTGGCCCCGAGTGGCACGATAAGCCGGTAGCTTTCGTTAGCTACGGCGGTGTTAGCGGCGGCACGCGCGCGGTTGAACAGCTGCGGTCTATTACTATCGAGCTTGGCCTGGTGCAAGTGGCTAATCCGATAGCTTTTCCTTTTTACCCCCAAGCCTTCAACGATCAGGGCGAGCCAGCCAATAATGAAACAAACGAGTCACTCAAGAAAATGTTCGACGAAATCCTTCGCCTCCACACTCTCTTCCAAAAATAATAGTCAGCTTTTGGCTAAATGCTACGCTTGGATGTAATGCAAGGAAGCAGCGAGCAACAGACTGAAGCGTATAGTAATACGCTGAAGGAGTAGCAAAGCTGCTGACGCCGCAGTACGCCAAGAGCCCAAGCGGAGCTTCTGGCTCTGCCAGAAGGCAGGCTTGGGCGACGTAGCACTTAGCCGAAGAAGGTTAGCCACTGAGGACTAGTAGTTAAGTTATCCAACCTAAAATTCAGCTCGTTAAGCACCTGGGTGCGTTCTTCTGCGGTCTTGCCCAGAGAGTTGAGCACTACGAAAGGTTCGTGCACATTAAACCCGCAGAAAGCCAGCGTACCGTGGTTTATGGGGTGCAAGATTTGCAGGGCGGTGGCTTTATGCCGGCCACTTTCGTGGTAATAAGTTTCCGGGCCGCCAGCAACCGCGATAAGCATGGCTTGTTTACCTCGGAATAAACCACTCTCATAAATTTTGCCGCTGTCCCAAGCAACGCCCATTGCCAGTACCCGGTCAAACCAACCCTTTAAAATGGCTGGCACACTAAACCACCACACGGGGGTAATAATCAAGACTAATTCTGCGGTTTGAATCTTCTGGATTTCGCCCACTATGTCTGGTGAAAATGCCATATCCAAGCGTGCGGCGTGTTTTTGCTCAAGCATGTAATTAAAGTGTTTGCCGCTGGTAGTTACGAAATCCCACTTCTGGGCCACGGCGCTAAAGCCCTCGCCGTATAAATCGCTAACTACTACGCTATGGCCCTTATTGCCCAAAGATGTCACCGTTAGATTTTTCATTGCAGCCGTAAAGCTACTGGGTTCATGATGCGCGTAGACGATCAAAACATTCACTGCCAACCCACCATATATTTCACTACTGTTATTGTAGCGCAATAGCGATTTATCCGTTAGTGGTTATGATGGAGTGCTAAATTTGCCAGATATTTACGCGGGTAAGCCGATAGGCCGAACTGTTTGGTCGTTTAAGCGAAATATCATTTGGCTGATTTTCCAGGTTCCAGTAGAAGTCTTCACCAAAATGTAATCAATAGTTCCCCGCACTGTCCATACATAACGGTCGCCTCTGTCGGCTACATAATGCAAATGCTCCACAGCGGTTGTTACTTTAGCGCGGCGCGAGCTTACCATTCGTACACCTAAGCGGCGGATAAAATGCCGGGTGGCATAAAAGTAGCTGCCGATTTCTTTACGCCAGCTGTCGATCAGGCGCTTCTTGGGCATCACGGCTGGTGTTTCGCCATTAAGGGATTTGTTATCGATGAATGGTTTTTTTACAAAAAAATTCTCTAGCCTTTCCCACTGCTTAAGGTCCTGAAACAAGGAAACGCTGGTTATTATATCGGCTATTTGTTCTTTATCTGATTTATCTGTCATGGCAATTCTCCTTTCGGTTTGGTTACCTGACTGTTCTTTCAGCATGCCACCACACACTGAGAATTGGCTGTTAGTTTTTGTGAGCCGCCAGGCTCTACTTATATTTTAACATTCATAAAAATGGCGGAACACACGGGTCTGGAATTATTAGTTTTCTGCGATGCCAAAACGGTGCGAAAGTTCTTCGTCTATAGCGTGTATGGCACTTTCAAGTTGAATGAGTAAATCGTGGCTTTCAAACATATCGTCTGCAGCTTTTATAAAGTCTCCTCTTGTGATTGGTGTCAAGTACCTATCCCTTGCTGCTTGATACATCGCTTCAGTCAGAGGATTTTCAAATGGTGTTGCTGGTGACTCAAACCACAGAGTGGGCATTTCGTTCCCATTATTCATACTCTAATAATGCCATATGCCTCACAAAAATCAACTTGGCGGAACAGACCGCACCACCAACACCCTGATGATCGAAATAGAATTATTCATTCTCTTCTCGCTCCAGGATTCGATAAGGGGCAAGCGGGTCTGAAATCAAAGACGAATTTCTTTTTCCAGCCAATCTATTTTCTCATTCTCTCTTCTCCAAAAAATATCTTCCCAGATGTAGTGAACCGCAAGCATAGAATACATACCGTACTGTTTCTTGATATCGTCCCTGATTTTATTTGCCGGAACGAGTGGCTGATTGTAAAAAAGCCGAGAATAAATTTTTTGTTGCCACGGCGCAATGTGGTCAAAGGCATCATATTGGTGGCAAACTTCAAAAAGAAGTATGCGAGTGGTTTCCGGCCCAACTCCGTATAGTTTCATCAGTTCTTTCTTCGCATTCTCTTGGTCGAGCATTCGCAATTTCCGTCCGTCAACTTTGCCTTCGGCAAAATCTTGTGATAAACGCTTGATAAACTTTGCTCGATACCCAATCTTCAAATCTCGTAAGTTTTGCTCCGAAACGTTTTTTAATTTCTCCGGCAACCAAATTGCAAAAATTTCTTTACCGTCAAATTTTAATTTTACTCCGTAATTATCAAGCAAGGCATTCATCATTTGTACCGTTCTCCGAATGGTCGCGTTTTGTAATAGCACAGAGACAATAAGAAGCTCATATAAATTATGGGCACTTGAATTCCTCATCCCTAACCACTGTTTAAAAATTGGGTAGAAACGTTTATCACTTTTGGCGAGTTTGTTAAATTCATTCAAATCAGTATTCAGGTCAAAGCGCCAGATAATCTCCTGTCTGATATCCTCAATCTCCTTGTCAGAAATGCTTTTATCATAGAAGATCGAGATCTTTATTTTTGGCTTTTGTATATCACCTTTGTTTTCAATTTTTAGTCCGAATATTTGTTTATTAATTCTAATGGCTTGCCAATACTTACCAGATTCCCAATAATCCAGCCTGGCAGGGAAATGTGATGGTTTATGAAAAGTACCATCAAAGTGGAAGGGAGAAGTGGGAAAAACGTAAATTTCCCTTTTTTTATTCAGACTTTTAGCTTTCATTGAATAAAACTTATTTGACTTAGGATGATAAATGGCGGAGAGGGAGGGATTTGAACCCTCGGTGCTCTTGCGAACACACACGCTTTCCAAGCGTGCCAATTAAACCGCTCTTGCACCTCTCCGTGCTAACTCATTCTAACAAATTTACCCTTGTTATATTTTATCCGCGCCCTTTTTCCGGGCGTTTCACAATCTGATTACAGACTGTTCCACCCTGAAAATGGGCGGGACTCCATCAACCTCACAAGTGTAGTTGATTTCGCAACTTAAAATTTTTGGGTTAAGCGTCTTGCGGGGCGTAAACTAAAATTACAGAGACTTTCAGGGGAGGGCGTGAGATTGAGAGAGGTGGCGTCCTCTTTTTTAATACTAAAAGTAAGCAAGAAGGCGATTAATGGCCCTTATAGAACTCCAAGAAGTATCAAAACTTTACGGTTTTGGCGACGCTACGACATTGGCGCTGGATGAAGTCGCGCTCACGGTTGAACGCGGAGAATTTTTAGCTGTGATGGGGCCGAGTGGTAGCGGTAAAACCACCTTAATGAACCTGATCGGCTTACTGGATCGGCCAACTCACGGTATTTACCTATTGGATGGTCGCAATGTGGCTCGCCTGCGGCCTAACCGCCAAGCCAAGACGCGCCGTGATCGCATCGGCTTCGTTTTCCAATATTACAACCTGCTACCTCGCATCAGTGTGCTGGAAAATGTTGCTTTGCCTCTAGCTTACAGGGGTATGACGCCGGTGCGCCGCCAAAAACAGGCCAGCGATATGCTGGAGCGAATTGGTATGCGCGACCGTGAGTATTTTATGCCTCATCAACTTTCTGGCGGCCAAGCACAGCGCGCGGCTATCGCCCGGGCTTTAATCAACAAACCCAGTATTATCATTGCCGATGAACCGACCGGCAATCTTGACAGCAATGATAGCAGAGTAGTGATGGAGCTTTTGAGTGATATCCACCGCCAGGGCAACACTATTTTGCTGGTCACGCACAATCCGGAATTGACGCGCTATGCCAACCGGGTGATCTATATGCGCGACGGTATAATAGTCGCCGACGAGGCCAAAGCTATCGGCCGGATGGCCAAAGGAGCTCGCCGCATCTATTTCCGCCGTCGCAAAACTACCGATCAAGACATCGTCGCCGGAGTTTCAGCACTAATGCATGATGTGCCGGGTAAAGAGATAACCGACTTGCCCAAGCGGCGTAAACTGCGCCACCGAAGCAGTAAACTTCTTAAGCGCCTGGGCAGAAGGGCTATAACACGATGAAACTTCTCCATTTCACATTTTGCAATTCACATTTAACATTTATTCCTCATTTTTCGTTTCCTCAATGGCAAATGCTACCTGGGAAATTAATGGTCAATGGTCAGTGGTCAATGGTAAATGCCTCCGAAGGAGACGCCTGATGTGGAGCGGCAACCTTAAAACTGCCATCGCCAGCCTTAGCCGTAGCAAATGGCGCAGTTTCTTCACTATGCTGGGTATCATTATTGGCATCAGCTCGGTAGTCACAGTGGTGAGTTTAGGGGAGGGCCTAAAACAGCAAATCGTCGGGCAAATCAACCATCTTGGACGCGATGTCATTACCGTACGCTCGGGAAATTTGGTCAACCGCACGGCCAATAGTGAAATTGGCAGCTTGAACCTGCTGGCATTTTTGAGTGCCAGCACCCTGACCGACCAAGACGCCACCAGCCTCAGCCATTTGCCATCGGTTAGCGCCGTAGCGCCGATGGACTTCGTGACCAGCAGTGCCAAAGCCGATGGCAAACAGCTGAATAACCTTTTCGTTATCGGTACTACGCCGGATATCAGCCAGATACTACCGGAAAGCGTGGAATATGGAGATTTCTTTGACCAGAGCGGTCCTGACCAAAAAAATGCAGTTATCGGTAGCGATGTAGCCCAGCAACTTTTCGGTGAGCTTAATCCAGTAGGACAATCGCTGACCATTTCGGGGCGATCCTTTTTGGTGCAGGGCGTGTTGGCCCGATCATCCGTCAGCCTGTTGTCCGTAGCCGAGACTGATTTTAACTCGGCCATTTTCATTCCCCTACAACCGGCAGAGGAGCTAGCCAGCGGCAACAACAATATCTTGCAGATACTGGTTAAGGCCAAGGATGTTAACAACTTGGACGCTACCGTAGCCGATGTAAACAGAGTCCTGCTAAGTACTCACCAAGGACAGAACGACTTCACGGTCCTTAAACAATACGAGCTGCTCAATATCGCCAGCGGTGTCATTAACCAATTGACTGGTTTTATTGCCAGTATCGCTGCCATTTCACTATTGGTTGGCGGTATCGGCATCATGGACATCATGTTGGTCAGTGTATCGGAGCGTACCCGCGAAATCGGCATTAGAAAAGCCGTCGGAGCTACTAACCGCCAGGTCCTTAACCAGTTCCTGGTGGAGGGTTTGGTGCTAAGCGTTGGCGGCGGAATACTCGGGATTGCTGCTTCCCTGTTAATCTTTGGCATACTGCGTATCTACACCAATCTGCAGCCGGTAATTACCGTGCCGGTGATGGTACTAGCTGTGGGCGTATCGGTAGCCGTGGGGGTTATCTTTAGCGTAGTGCCAGCACTCAAGGCTGCCCGTAAAAGCCCCATTGACGCTCTAAGAGGAGAGTAAATACTTAACTTGTTAAGTAATTTTAGCCGAGTTTCTGATCCTTATGATCTTTCGATTTCACGTTGTTGCTCGGTTTCATCAGGACGGTTATAGTCGTCCTCCAGCCGGTAGGTTGTACCTATCTCGGGAGTTGAAACTTCAATAATGTCGCAATCCGTAATACCAACGAGCCGGTGCTTTTGGCCGATGGTCGACGAGTATCCTTGCCCGGGCTCTAATTCCGTTTCAACTATCCTGCCGCTCTTATCTTCCCAAACTACTTTGGCTCGGCCTTTCATGATCAGCCAGCTTTCTTGTTTCTGTTCATGAATTTGCAGTGACATTCTGTAGCCAGCATTAATATGCTCGATTTTACCCATGTACGGCTTATCTACGGGCACCCAGTGAATTTCATAGCCCCAGGGCTTCTCTATGCGTTTAGCGTATGGGCTTAAATCAAAGATTGATTTATCAAAGCTAGGGATTTGAGGTGATTGGTTCATCCGAGCTCTTTCTTGAATTTTTCTACCAGCTCTACCGGCGCGGGGTCAATTCCGTTTAGTAAGCCCAAATAGATACTTACAAAGTCACCGTATACCACCGCCCATAGCAGTTGCTCAAGGATATTATTGCCCTCAACCTTCACCACGTGTGGCGCCGGTCTACGTCCGGATAGTAGTTTCTCGCCGACCACGAACCTTTTTTGTACGCGTTCATGCTCGAGGTCGCTACGGAGTTCAATTATCCCGTAAGGCTTTTCGATAGGATGGCTGCTCCATCCGGTTAATTCGTTATGGTCAAATTCTGGTAGTTCGTTCCACCAGGCCACGTTTTTGGCATTTTCGTTAAAATTAATTTTCCACTTATAGGCCACAGGGGCCAATAGCGGGCCGGCATAGACTACTGGGGACTTACCAGCTAATTCTAATGCCAGTTTCTTGGCCGGATTCCTATTGGTTGGTACAGTTGGCAACCAGTCGCTAACTGATTTTTTTACAAAGTCGCCTGCTTGACTTATTTGAGTAGCGGCTTGATCTTCGCTAATTAGCCCCGCCGTCTCAAGAATTTTCACAATGGCCTTCAAGTTATACAAAACGGCGTATCGGGGCTGTACGGCTTTAGGTAGAAGCAAGAATTGATAGCTTTTTTCTCCTGCCCAAGCTTGAAGCTTACCGCCGCCGGCGATTACGACAATGGTTGTTCGGCGCTGCTCGGCCTCCGCTAAGGCCGATAGAATTTCTTCAGTGTTGCCAGAATAGCTGGCAGCCACAAATAAAGTCTTCTCAGAAATATATTTTGGAATGTGATACTGTCTGCAAACTTCGAATGGCACTTTATACCCGGGCCAAATAGCACTCATAAGTGCCGCCAGAGCTGACCCTCCCATTCCCGCATAAACGACATTGTCAAATTGGCCGGCAATTTTTATGGGCTCAAACTCGTGTTGTAGTTGCTGCCATTGCTTTCCGGCTATGCCCAGCGCATCTTGGCTATCACGTTGGTGGATATATTTCAGATCATCTAACACGACCTTATTTTACATTTTTCAGTTCACATTTCACATTTATTTAGCATTTTACATTTACCAAAATATGCTTATGTCTTACAATGAAGAATGTTAATTACTAAATAATTGAAGACTGACAAGTGTTAAATGATAAATGCTCGCTTGTGGTGAGCGCGGGGGTAGAATGTTTGGAATAAATGACAACAAAAGTGCTGGCCAGGATCCGGTGATGCCGCAGCCGCTCGAATCGCCTGGCCCAGCTGTAAGTTATGGTGCCGCTCAGGCCGCTGGTACCGCGCCGCCACTTGGGAGTGACGTTTCAGCCGCACCTCCACCCACCCCACATGACAGTACTGATGGCAGTACTCATACAGACGGCCAACCACAGCCTTATCCTCCCTTGGCCCAAGCGCCAACCACCGCTCCGGTCAATACCACCGGTGCCCCGGAAGACGAACTGCTACGAATCAAGCAAGAGGCCCTGCAGAACCTGGCGCCTCTAGTCAACCAACTGGACCAAACTCCCGAAGAAAAATTTAAGACGACCATGATGATGCTCCAAGCTTCGGATAACTCCGAGCTGGTACAGGCTGCTTACGATGCCGCTAACAAAATTACCGACGAGAAAACCCGCGCCCAAGCCCTGCTGGACGTGGTTAACGAGATCAACTACTTTACGCACCACGACGCCGGTGCATAACCGCATAATGCAGCCCACCGGCAGCAACCGCACTTACTGTAAATATCACAGCCACGTTGCCGGGGCCGTTATTGGGCAGGCTAGTGGTTGGCGGCGAGCTAGTCACCGGCTTGCTACTCCCGGAAGTTTTAGGTGACTGCTTATTATTGCCCCTTGTCTTCTGTGACATTGTTTGAGTCTTGACTGGCTTATGAACGGCAGAGCGATAAATTGTCCGCGCGGCAAAAACAACAGCTGTAGCAACAATCATCGCGGCCAATATATGTAACGCCAGTAGCAGCCAGCGCCGGCCTTCACGTTCGTGAAACTCATGTAGCAAGGGCGGCGGAATCAATTCCCGATTATTATCCACATTTTAATTTTACGCCCGGACTATAAGAGTAAACAAAAGCGGGAATGGTTAGCTTTGTTCTTGCTCTTCGACACTTAGAGCGCTCAGGGTTTTTTCAGCTTCTACAAACAGTTTGATTGCTCTTTGTATCGCAACTATTTTTTTGTGCCGTGATAACATTTCCTGACGAGCCAAATAAACGTAGGCGGCTTTAACTCTACGATCAACACCAAGGATTGGATAAATACCCCTGGATATGTGGGATCTCACTGTTTCTATGTCTATCTCCAACCCAGATGCTATTTCCGGGTTTGATAGGCCAGTGGCCAAAAGTTCCAGCACCTTCCTTCGTCTAGGTGTCAACCCTCCTACGTGCGCTGCTTTAAGATTTAATTCGTAACTTTCAATCAAAGTAAAATCTAAGCCCATAGCTTCGACCTCGTTTCTCGCCCCAGTTTTTTTATATATATTTCTGACGTGGGTTTTGAGGGTATCATGTGACAGCGACAGCCTTTGGGTAATTTCTTCTCTTGTTAGACCTTGACCCATCAAGCCCAATATTTCTCTTTGTCGAGGAGTTAAATCGTATTCCTCGATGCGTTTTTGCTTTAATCCTTCTGATTCACCAGGTATGTCAACTACTGAGCCTAAGCATTCCAGTGCACTATGACCAAGTTTGGCAGCCACCAGAGCAGCTTCCACCCTTATAGTTTCAAAGCCAGGGGATAATGTTACATGAACGGATTCGTAATCATTTGGAAGGATTGGTTCAGCTGGTTCTATCATCAAATATATCCTGCAGGTGATTGTATTCTAGAATGAATTTGGCACTAAAGCAACATTAGGATTAAAAATATCCTGGTGATTGCCGTTTAAGCCTCAGTCCAAATGCAAAATAGGCTACATCATTCCCATGCCACCGCCCATGTCGGGTGCGGCAGGCGTAGCCTTTTCAGGCAGATCAGTAACAAGCGTGCCCATAGTCATAGCTGTGCCGGCGATAGAAACCGCGTTTTGGATGGCTTCCTTAATCACTCTGGTCGGATCCACGATTCCAGAATCCTTCATGTTTACAAGCTTGTCTGGGCTATTAACATCAATCCCAAGCCCCTGGCTAGATTTAAGAATTTGAGGTAACCATTCTTCGGGATTAACCCCAGAATTTGTCATCAATATTTTGTAGGGCTGCTCTAAAGCATTTTTCAGCAACTGAGCACCAGCTATTTCCGATCCCCCAGGCTGCAAGGCCTGCAGAATAGTAGCTTGATTTGAGTGTTTAATGATCTTCGATAGTTCGAGTAATGTCACGCCGCCGCCGGGCACCACGCCCTCATCAAGCGCTGATTTTACGGCCGCCACAGCGTCGTCCACGCGGAATTTCTTTTCTTCAATTTCAGTTTCGGTGGCACCGCCGACTTTGATGACAGCCACCTTGCCTTCCAGTGCCGCGCGGCGTTTTTCCAACTGCTCGCGGTCGTACTCGCTGCTGGCAGATCCGATCTGTTTATTGATCTGCTCTATACGGGCTTTGACCGCTGTAGCCGTGCCAGAGCCTTCAACGATTGTCGTTTCATCTTTGGTAACAATTACTTTGCGGGCAGAGCCGATTACCGACAGTTCGGCATTTTCAAACGTAACACCACGATCTTCGGCTATCACCTCTCCACCAGTTAAAATCGCAATGTCTTCCAAGATTTCAGCTCTTCGGTCACCGAAGCTTGGCGCCTTGATCGCTACGGTGTTAAATACGCCTTTCAAGCGGTTGAGAATCAACGTACCCAAGGCTTCACCCTCAACATCCTCGGCGATAATCACCAGATCTTTTTTACCGGCTTGGGCTAGTTTTTCCAGCATTGGCAGAAACTCCTGGACCGAGCTGATTTTTTGATCGGTTATTAAAATAGCCGGTTTTTCGTAAACGGCTTCCATGCGGACGGTATCAGTCACCATGTACGGGCTGACGTAACCACGGTCGGTAGTAAAGCCTTCTACGACTTCGCTCTCCAGAGCAAGCCCTTGACCTTCTTCAACGGTTACCACACCGTCCTTACCGACTTTTTCCATAACGTTGGCAATCAACTCACCAATTTCAGCATCACCAGCACTGATAGTAGCCACCTCGGCCACGCGCGATTTTTTACTGCCAATATTCTCAGATAAACCGCCAAGTTTGGACAAAACGTCCGTAGCCGCTTTTTCCAGACCTTTACGTAGCAGCATCGGATTATGCCCGGCTGCAATTAATTTATTGGCTTCGTTCAAAATATGGTAGGTCAGTACCGTAACAGTGGTAGTACCGTCGCCAGCTACGTCGTTCATCTTACTGGCAGCCTGTTTGATCAATTCTGCACCGACTTTGTAACCAAGTGTGTCTTCTTTATCCGTCAATATATCTTCAAGCTCCACTGCCTTGGCCACAGTTACGCCATCGTGGCTAATCGTCGGATTGCCGTAGCTTTTGCTAATCACGGCGTTGCGGCCCTTGGGTCCCATTGTCGTCTTTACGGCATCGTATAAAATCTGTGCACCGGCCAGCACCCGGCGACGGGCGTCATCATCGTAGAAAACCTTCTTTGCCATCTAAAACTCTCCTTTCAGTCGAGATTTATCATTTTACATTTCACAATTTTCATTGATTTATCACTTTTCATTTATCAATGTCTGGAAAATGTTACCTGTTAAATTAATGTTCAATGCTAAATGTCCAATGTCAAATGCTTGCTAAGTCACCTTGGCGAGCACGTCTTCTTCTTTGACTAAAATATATTCCTTGTCGCCGACTTTTACTTCGGTGGTGGAGTAGCTTTTGTAAACGATACGGTCGCCCGTTTTAATCTCTTTAACTTTGGCGCCAACTTTAATAACTTTGGCGATTTTGGGTTTTTCCGCTGCTTTGTCGGGCAGATATAAGCCGCTAGCCGTCTTGGTGACGGCTTCTTCTTGTTCAGCGACCACCCACTCGGCCAATGGATTCAATCCAGCCATAAACTAAACCTCCGTTTAATCCTTTTTTAGAATGTCCGCCTAGGCGGACGCTAGCACTCATAATACCCGAGTGCCAAAAGTTGGTCAAGTGCATGCAAGAACACAATAATATTGCTAGAAAAACTGCCACTCACTTTCAGATACGCCAACCTACATTTATCTAGCAATTTGGTGATTTTATGCTATAATAATCACTATGCACGAAGGTGCCTCAAGAGAATTCCTACAACCCCCTGAGCGTATAGACGTAGAAACGCTTACTTATATTTGGGAAAGGTTGGCGCTTATAGGCATAGATTTCGAGTTAGAACCCCTGCAAACCTACTTCGAGACAGACGAAGCTGGAATAGTTACAATCGACAGTCTTATCGCCTTTGCCGAGGAGTTAAAAACCCGCATTGAACAAGCTCCAATACACGAGGCAAAGCGCTTCGCGGAGCTTGAATTATTCACTAAAGTTATGGGGACACTCGGAGACATAGCGTTAGGTAGATAGTGTGTTGACATACAGAGTAGTTGGTGCTATTTTCAGAGTAATTGCTAAAAATAAAAAGGACTAAAAATGCCAGAACCAGAATCTGATCCACATACACCCCAATATACACCCCAAGCCGAACTCCAACAGGATAGTGAAGAAGTGCAGGCTCCAATTCAAGAAGCTCCGGGAGCAGTCAAATTAAGAGCTGAGGCTCGGGAATGCTTCCATGAGATAAGCCGGGAGCTTATAGCGGCCCAGCAAAGTGGCCCGTTAACAGAAGAAGAGATTGCTACTTTTGCCGGAAGATACGCCCTGGAAGTTCAAGGCCGACTGGATCTCGCTGACCAGCTCAACTCAAAACGGCGAGCTTTTCTGGCCCAGCAGGCAGCACCGGCCGGAACATTTATAGAAAAAGGGGTTGTAACAGGTATTGAAGAGGCCCACCGTCAAGGTCTCCACCCTGAATTGGAAGCACCTACGCAACTCTAGCTGGATCAGGTTTCTCCACAACCAGAAACTGTTTAATTCCTCCGTCCAACGGGTACCATTCTAAATTGCAAGCATAAAAGTTATGATTATCGTTCACTCAGGAATCTTTGGGCTACCTCGACGTCGCTCCAGGGAACCAGCTTGCCGCCCATGTTGCGGTCTTTTTGGTGGCCCAGACCGGTTATTAAAACCGTGTCGCCGGTTTTGGCTTCGGCAATGGCTTGTTTGATGGCCGCTCCGCGCTCGTCTACCTCTGTAGTCTTGGCTTGGCCACCAGCTTTTATAATTCCTTCCATAACCGCTTGGCGGATAATCATTGGGTCTTCCTTATAAGTTTCATCGTCGGTCAAAAAAATTCTGTCAGCAAATTTGGCAGCTACTTCACCCATAATTGGCCGTTTGGCCTTGTCGCGGTCGCCAGTGGCGCCAAACACTAGCGTGACCTTGCCGCTAGTCGTTTGTCTGGCGGCTTTTAAGGCACTCTGGAGCGCCGCTGGTGTCACAGCGTAATCAACCAGTATCTCAAAGTCCTGGCCGGCCTCTACGCGCATCATACGGCCAGGCACGCTTTTTAGCGAAGCTATCCCCTGCTCTATCTGTTTAGACCCCAGCCCTACGGCTTGGCCCACGCCTACGGCTGCCAGAGCGTTATAAACATTAAAATCGCCAGGTAAGTTGAGCTTAATATCCAGTTCTAAACCCTCGGTACTAACCTTAAACGTACTGCTAGCAGTTGTAGTTTTGATATCAGTAGCCTGTAAATCACCGTCTTTAACACCGTAGGTAATGACATTGGGTACAGCGTTGGTAAAATATTCGGCCGAGGGGTCGTCGGCATTAATCACCCCTGTTTTAAGACCATGTCGGTTATGAGCCGCCATCTTAAAAAGCTTAACCTTGGCTTGGCGGTAGCTCTCAAAAGTCTTGTGGTAATCCAGGTGCTCGTGCGTCAGATTTGTCATTACGGCCACTGAATACGGCACGCCCAAAACGCGGTGCTGCGCCAAGGCAAAACTAGATGTTTCTAGAATCACCCAATCCGGCTTATTGGCCCTGATCTTCTTAAACATTTTGTGCAGCTGTGGAACGCTGGCCGTTGTTAGGTGTGTCGGGCTCGGCTGTTCCCCTGCCCCATCAGCATAATCCACTGCTATTGTTGTAATCATTGCTACTTTTTTACCACTGTTACATAGCATATGGGCAATCAACATACAGGTTGTTGTCTTGCCGTCAGTACCGGTCACACCAATCACGTTCAGACCGTGTGCCGGAAAGCCGTTTTTCAAATTAAAAAGCACCGCCTCTACCCCGTGCCCAAATGGTTCAATCTTGTTAAACAAACCCCGCGGAATAAGAGCTTTAACTATTTTCCTAAAACTCATGCTCCTTTAGTATACTGTAGAACTGATGAGAGTGCTTGGTATCGAGACCAGTTGCGATGAGACAGCTGCCGCGGTAGTTGAGGATGGTAAAAAACTTCTATCAAATGTCGTCGCCAGCTCGGTTGACCTGCACGCCGCTTACGGCGGCGTGGTGCCGGAAATTGCTGCCCGCAGCCACATAGAAAGCATCATTCAGGTAATAGATCAAGCGTTGAAAGATGCTTTCGGAAACAAAAAACATGTAACAAGAAACAAGCTAGTTCCTAGTTCCCAGTTCCCAGTTTCTCAACCTGATCTTTGGGATCAGATTGATGCCATAGGTGTTACTTATGGACCCGGCCTAGGTGGCAGCCTACTAATTGGCGTGCTGACTGCTCGTACCCTTGCAATTAGCAAAAACAAGCCGTTGTACGCTGTTAACCACGTAGAAGCGCACGTTTACGCCAACTTCATTACGTCCACTGCCCTGCCTAGCTACAGTTTGCCAGTTAAAGCACCCGGTTTCCCTCTGTTAGCTTTGATAGTTTCAGGCGGCCATACTCAGCTAGTTCTCTTTAAAGCTCACTTTGGTTACACTGTTCTGGGCCAGACCGCCGATGACGCTGTAGGTGAGGCTTTCGATAAAGTCGCTAAAATTCTGGGGCTACCCTACCCCGGCGGCCCATCTGTCAGCCAGGCTGCCCAAGCTGGGAACCCAAAAGCTGTAAAGCTGCCCAAGGCCAACTTACAAAATCCTTATGACTTTAGTTTTTCCGGCCTCAAGACGGCTGTTTTGCGGGCCGCCCAACAGATGGCAGGTAAAGATTTCACCTTCCCCTCCTTTGGCCTGCCGAAAATACTAAGTAAGACCCAAAAAGCCGACCTGGCAGCCAGTTTCCAATTTACGGCTATAGAAACTCTTATAGATGCCCTGGTAAAGGCCATTGATGATTACAACCCCAAAAGTGTAGTTATAGCCGGTGGCGTGGCCGCCAATCAGGAACTTAGAGTGCAAGCAGACAAGCTAGTGCCCAAGCCAGTTTACACGGATGTTAAGCTCTGTACTGATAACGCCGCAATGATAGCCGCCAAAGCCTACTATCAGGCTAGCAACAAGCGGCCAACAGCCGATCCTTTTTCTCAAGAAATAGACCCTGGTTTACAGATGTGACTTGCTTGCATCACACATAGTTGTTAAGCTTAGATTGAAAACAAAAACGGGCGGTACCCCAGTACCAAAATCTTGAAGCTTCGTAGTCTGATTGCAGACTACTCCGCTCAGGATTTAATGCGGGGCAAGAAAACAAAAGCCAGTATTGGGCGTTTTTTGAGAAGTCTTTTCAGGTGAAAAGATTTGTTGAATGTTGCCCAATTTCACGTGAAACCAGTCAAATAACAGAGGCGATGGTCTTTATATATCCACCTCTGTTATAATGCTGTTAGCATTTATGAATCCCGTTAGAACCTCACTTAACTTCCGTACCATCAATGGCGTCTTGAATCGCCTGCCCGCTTCGTCATATCAATCAACAATGAAAGTCTTTGAGGTTTAATGGGATGAAACTGCCTAAAACCTACAATCCTACCGAATATGAAGCTGGCATCTATACCAGATGGGAGAAGAGCGGGGTCTTTAAGGCCGATCCCAACAGTCCTAAACCGCATTTTTCTATCAGCATGCCACCACCCAACGAGACCTCCACGTTGCATATGGGAGGAGCGCTTTTCCTAACCCTACAAGATATTATGATCCGGCACGCCCGCCAGCAGGGTAAAGATGCACTTTGGCTGCCCGGTACCGATCACGCCGCCATTGCCACCAACGCCGTGGTTGAAAGACAGCTAGTAGAGCAGGGGACCGACAAACACCAGATCGGCCGCGAGGCCTTTATCGCCAAAGTCAAGGAGTTCGCGGGCAGTAACCGAGAAACCATGATATCGCAGATGCGGGCCATGGGGGCCAGCTGCGACTGGAGTCGCTTCCGTTACACTCTAGACGATTCGCTAAGCCGCTCGGTTAACGAAGTCTTCACAAAGATGTACAAAGACGGACTGATTTACAGGGGTCATCGTATTGTAAACTGGGACCCTAACCTGGAAACTACTGTGTCTGACGATGAAGTGGATTATAAAGAAGAAAAGGCTCCGCTTTACACTTTGCAATACGGCCCTTTCCAGATAAGTACTGCCCGCCCGGAAACAAAATTTGGCGATAAATACGTGGTGGTACACCCCGAAGATAAGCGCTACAAGCATTATAGTGATGGCCAGACTTTTGAGACTGAGTGGCTTAACGGTACAGTAACAGCTACTGTCGTTAAAGATGAGGCTGTTGATCCGGAGTTTGGAACAGGGGTGATGACCATCACACCATGGCACGATCGCACTGATTTTGAGATCGCGGAGCGCCACGGTTTAGAGCGGGAGCAAATTATAGATTATAAGGGTAAATTGCTACCTATAGCCGGCGAGTTTGCCGGCATGGGTATCGAGGAGGCCCGTCCGAAAATCGTCAAGAAGCTGAAGGCCAAAGGTTTATTGGTGGATGTTGATGAAAATTATAGCCACAGCATCGCCCTGAACAGTCGTGGCCAAGGGGTTATTGAGCCACAGATAATGCTGCAGTGGTTTGTGGATGTTAACCGGCCGGCTATGGAGTGGAAGGGCCAGATGCGCTCATTCCGCGAAGTTATGCGCACCGTGGTAGAAGATGGCGATATCAAGATTATTCCCAAGCGCTTTGAGAAAATTTACTATCACTGGATAGACAACTTGCGTGACTGGTGTATAAGCCGGCAGATTTGGTGGGGGCACCAGATACCAGTGTGGTACAAAAAGACCAACCAGCCAGTAATGGGTTTTGACCAAACTGTTATGAACCAAATGCTTAATGGTAAGACTAAAACCTATCGACAAAAGGATTACGGCTATAAGCCAGGTGATAAAATTCTGGTTGAAAATAGCCAGACCGGAATAGTTTTTGGCGAAATTACTATCAAAAGTGTCCAAAAAACTACAGTGGAAAAGGTTGATCTTGCCGATAAAGCCCACTTTGTGGTCTATAAGGACCCCAGTGAACTGATTGCCGCGTTAAAAAAGTATCATCCCGAAAGGCAGATGGACTTGGACTACCCGATTTGGGTTTATGAGTACGATTTTGAGCCTAAGGAAATAGAGGACGAAATTTACGTTGGAGTACTGCCTCCGGAAGGGCAGGGGTGGAAACAGGATCCGGACACACTGGATACCTGGTTTTCCTCGGCCTTGTGGACCTGGAGCACGCTGATTGATCCCAAACTTGCCGAAGATTACTCCTTGTCTTTGGAAGATCTCTTAGAGCGCAGCGTTGACTTTAAAAGCTATCATCCAACAGATGTCTTAGAGACTGCATATGACATTTTATTCTTTTGGGTAGCCCGGATGATTTTGGCTACCACCTATGTGACAGGCCAGATACCGTTTAGAACGGTTTACTTACACGGTTTGGTGCGCACCGAAACTGGCAAAAAAATGAGCAAAAGCGACCCTGATACGATCATTGATCCGCTGGACGTGATCAAGCAATATGGCACAGATGCGTTGAGACTGGCGGTAATTAGTGGTACCGGGGCAGGGAATGATCAGCGTTTAGGTCTGGCCAGAATTGTCGCCAACCGCAATTTCTGCAACAAACTATGGAACATCGCCCGCTACATTGAGGGGGTCGTTGGCGAAGATTACAGGGGTGAGGCGGAGCCAAAAAGTCCGGTTGACCATTGGATACTTAACAAGTTAAGTATTTCCGCAAAAGAGATTTCCGCCGACTTAGGCAACTTTAAATTCGGCGAGGCTTACAGTGCGCTTTATCATTTTGTGTGGGACGATCTAGCCGACTGGTACGTAGAGGCCAGCAAAACTGTTCCAAACGTTTCAGTATTAGCTTATGTGCTTGATCAAACACTAAAACTAGCCCATCCGTTCGCACCATTTGTGACTGAGACCGTCTGGCAGCAGTTGGGCTGGCATGACACTATGCTGATCAGCGAGCAGTGGCCGAAGATTATTGACTCTGACAAGACCGAAGCTAACAAATTTGAAGGCCTTAAATTGACAATCACCGAGGTGCGCTGGCTAAAAGCTATGAGCGGCATTAGAGCAGATACGCTCTACCACCAACCTGCCCCCGATATGACAGCAAATTCCAAATTGGTGGCGAAGCTAGCCGGCCTGAAAGAAATTAAAGAGCTGCCGCCTGGTTATGCCGGTGGCTTGCGGTTAATCTCTGTTAATCTTGACTGCCGGCTGGATGTGGATGCGACCGAAGCAAAAGTCAGTTTGGAGGTAAAGCTCAAAGAGGCACAAACCGGAGAGAGTGCCCTTAGTGCGCGCCTGAAGAAGCCTGGATACAAAGAGAAGGCACCGAAAGAATTGATTGAACAAACCGAGAAAGACCTAGCAGAAGCCGGGCAAAAAATAGAGCAATTACAAAAAATCCTACAAAATCTCTAGAACTCTAGGGCCGCTTTGGCGCGTTCAATGCTGTCTTCGGGGTCAAGGTCGTCAAACCAAATTACTTGCCAGCCGGCGCGGTCAGCCGCTATTAGGTTGGGTCGTTCGTTGTCTATCAGCAGGATTTCACGAGGCTCTACGGCGGCCATCTCCTGGCCCAGCTCGTAAATTTTGGCCTCGGGTTTGATGATTCCAACTTTTGAGGAATCGATGGCTACTGTGTATTTCACATCAGGAACAATTTTGTTGTGGATCATTTCATCTATAAACCCAGGCATGTTATTGCTAATTAGACCAACCTCGTAGTGCTGTGCCGCCCACTCGACAAACTCTTCTACTCCAGGTACCGGCTCGACATTGGCCATATAGTATTTTTGCCAGTCAAAATCATCTAACCCCAGTTCTTTGCCAAGCGCGGCATTGAACTTCTCCAGGCTCATGTCACCCCTGACGATACCATCGTTGTAGCGCCAGTAAAGCGTTTCCACAAAGTCGGGTTGCTGGCCGCAAGCCCGGGCAATTTCGGTAAAGGCTCTATGAAAAAAACGCACCAAGGTACCATTGACGTCAAAATAAACAAAAGTGACGCCGTTTTTGGAGCGCTTTTTAGCGGGCGTCAGGGCTGGGGAGCTATGTACATTCGTACCCAGCAGGTCTGTCAGAGGAACACCAGTGGCAGAAGCGATTGATGCGACCGTAAAAACAGATGGGGAACGAATAGCGCCACGCTCAATTTTGGCCAGCGTAGAGTAGGAAAGGCCAGCTTTTTGGCAGAGCTGTTGCTGCGTCAGGCCGGCCTGCTTACGGGCCAATTGAAGTTTGTGGCCTAAGGTCTTTTCATCCATGGGCGCCTCCTACGGAGGCAATGAACGAATGGACAAATGGACGAATGGACAATGCATTGGGCCATTGGCCATTGCTACATTCATTGAACATTGAACATTTGTCGCATTTGTTCATTAGAGAGTTGAGCTGACTCTCGCAATAGTAACAACTCTCAACTCTCCACCTCATACCCGGTAGTGAGCTTTCGAGATTATTCGACATATCCTTGAAGCTCCAGCTCGTCAGGCAAGCCCTCTTTATCTGTATACCGGTAATGTATGCTAGGTTCCAGTGTCGAATAATAACCTACATGGGTGGCGAGCTGGCTCGAAAGTCTACTACCGGGCATATAGCCATATGATACCAGAAACTAGGAACTAGTAACAAGGAATTGGCATTGTAAGGCTAGTGGCTTAACTAGTTTCCAGTTACTCTTTACTTGTTGCCAAAGCGAAGCTTTGCGGCCATTTCAGCCAGGGCTGCATGGTCTGGATCATCGGAGTCTGGGTCATGGCGATATTCTTCCATCGAATTAAAGGGAAAAACATGAACGTGGGCATGATCAGGAACGTGAAGCCCAACGACTTGTATACCAACCCTTCTAGGTTTTAGGATCTCGCTGATACGATCGGCAACTTTTTTAACCGTTTTCATAAGCGCCTGATATTCTTCATCTGGCAGATCCCAGATGTGAAGTTGCTTTTTTGTAATAACCAGGACGTGTCCCGGCTGAATCGGCCGAATTTCCATAAAAGCCATAGTTTTTTCGTCTTCGTAGATCTTGTGGCAGGGGATTTCGCCCTTGATAATTTTGGTGAAGACGCTTTCAACCATGGTTATTTTTTGATAATCAAACTTAGAATAGAAAACATAATTAAGAAAATGATAACTGCGGCTACGGCGGCGGCTATAACCGACTGTTTGGTATTGTTGCCATTGTAGCGCTGGAGTTTAGTATAAATCCAAGTACCCGCGCCTAACGTAAAGAGAAAGCTGATTAATCCCAAACCCATAGATTAATAATAGCAAAATAGTAATAAAAGTAGGCTATAATTACCTCTGTTACGGAAGGGTGCAGGAGTGGTTTAACTGGCTTGTCTCGAAAACAGGTGTGCACGCAAGTGCACCGTGGGTTCGAATCCCACCCCTTCCGCCACTCAGAAAGTGGAACTTTTTGCAGAAGGTCAATAACAATGCAAGGGGTAGCATAGCCAAACTTCTGGTACAATAAGCGTATGCGGCTTGTGAGAAAACTTTTGCTGATATTATTAGCCCCAATTTTTGTAATACTGCTCTACATTATAGCCATTGATGTGGGCTTTATACGTATCGGCACCCACCCGGCGACCATCAAGCATATCTTAGCAAACAGTGGCGTCTACAACACTGTAGTCCCAGGCCTTTTGGATCAATCCAAGCAAATTACAGGCGGAGGAGAGAATGTTTCACTTAACAATAGCACTATTAGGACGGCAGCGGTTGATACCTTTACGCCGCAATTTGTGCAACAGAATACTGAGGCCACGATAGATGGTATATACGATTGGCTGAATGGCATGACGCCGTTGCCGGACTTCCAAATTGATCTGACAAGCGCCAAAACGACTTTTGCCAGTAATGCGGCACAATTAGTACAGCAGCAGTTGTCTAGCCTGCCAGCTTGCAGCGCCTCTGTTAGCGCTGATAATTTTGACCCTCTCAGCGCAACTTGCCTGCCTAAAGGTATCAGTGCTGCCAGTGCAGCTTCCACTTTACAGACCAGTATCTTGGGTGGGCAAGGATTTTTAGATAACCCGATCATTACAGCTACAAGCATAAAGAGCGGTAATAGCAACCAATCGGTGTTTGCCGACCAGCTCAAGAGTGCACCCAACAGATACAGACAAGTTAAGAAAACGCCGCTAGTTTTAGGTATAATCACCGTGCTGGTGGGGCTGGCTATTATCCTTCTGAGTTCGACTAGGCGCGCCGGCTTAAGGCGCGTTGGCTGGCCACTACTGGCTATCGGTATAGTATTGCTAGTTTTTGCCTGGGCTGTTAACCGAGTTACAGCTCACACTTTGGCGCCAAAAATATCGGTCAATAACGCCGTACTACAGAGCAGTTTACGAACTTTATTAGTAGACGTGGAGCAGGCGGTTGATAAAAGCTACTGGTGGTTTGGCGGTGGTTATGTCGTTCTTGGAACCGCGGCCATTGGAAGTTCAATGTTTATAGGCCGGGGAAACCAGAAACGTCAGTTGGCTGCGGCTGCTGAGAGTAACCTACCGCCGGCTAGTCCGGCCGAATATACTGCGACCACGCCCAGAACCACAGCTACACCAAAACCGCACCGCACTATCAAAATCCAATAGGTCGGTTTGGCCCCTGGATTATCAGAGGTGTAAGTGTTATAATTACCCCTGTTCTTTTCCGTTTCTCCCAAATTTTCAAAGCGGGGGGCTAATCACCGTCTGAAAATTCGAGAGGAGGAGCATAGCTTTAGGCCGAAGCTTTTGCCAACAGGCAAAGCGAGGCAGAAACGCAGGCTCCGACGAGCACCCGTAGCTCAGCTGGATAGAGCGTTGGCTTGCGGAGCCAAAGGTCGTGCGTTCGAATCGCGCCGGGTGTACCATTGATTTTTTATAGTGTTTATGCTAATATAGACCGTAGGATTCTAAAAAATAAAAATTCATGAGTCAAACCGACATAAGACTGGATAGGATAGACCGGAAACTTGGTGCTCTGGGCGGTATTGAGAGAGATCTGGAAAGAATTGTCCAGAAAGAAGACAAAGAGCTGGTCAAAGTAGAGAAGCAGGAAGCTTACATAGAAAAAACGATGGTCAAGCTCGGCAACTATACAATTAAACGCTCACACCTTATGGAACTGGCACGCGGTACAGCAGGTGCTTTTTTGGGCGTCGGCTTAGGGCAAGCGCTAGGTTTAAGTGTAAATTTAGCCAAAAGGCTACCTTGGATTAATATTATCGGGATACTTTTGTTCGTTTTCCTGTTAGTCGGCCTACTGATATATAAAAACGACAAGACGTTTATACATGAAGCAAAAACTAGCACGTTTAGCTACATTATCAGTAAAGTGGTAGTGCTTTATTCAATCTCGCTAACTGTCCTTCTGATGGGGTTAGTTTTGTTCAATGATTTTCCCGGCTGGAATCTGTTGCTAGTGAAGGCCTTGCTTGTAGGTTCATATCCTGCTATGTCTTCCGCAGCAGCCTTTTCGCTGAAGTAAACATCCGTAAAACCCCGATTGATAGTTTTAGAATACTTTATAATCGAAGCTTAACTTCGTTTGCAGAGGCATATCAGATCTAGAGGCGGAGGCGTTGGCTAAGACGGTCGATTACACTTGGATTACGTGGTTCAAATGGTATGTGTTCGCCCAATAAATCAACGATTTTTCGCTCGTCCTTTGGGTCAAAATAGGCCGATATAGGTGGCATAAAACGCTTAATAGGAGCCATGTTAATACTTGGGAGTTTGCCTTCTCTGAAGATACTGAAGGACTTGAAGAGGCTATAGCTGTAGTTTTTTTCGCCGACGCGTAGGCCGGAATCGGACAGTTCAAATTCAATTTGGCTTGGTTGGTGTCCAGCAAAAACCGCCACGATAATACCAAGCGTGATAATGGTACCGGCAGCAAAATAGTCTTTGGTTATAAAATAGATACCGGCCGTAAGTGCAACTGTTACCACAACCAGTGAGGCATACCAACCCACGCCGTGCTGGTGCTCGACGTACTCGGACGCTGTCCAGGTGATGGTAGAGCCTTTAGCTCCAGTGGTAGTTGACGTATCATCGGAATCATCGGGTTTGTATAAATTAGTGTCATCCTTTGACTTCATAGTTAAGCTTATTGTAGCCTATTTATTGAGCCAAAACTATCTGGCCATTCAAGGTGTTTATTGCTATACTTACCACTGTTCTTCAGCCGGTTTAGCCCCGGAAGGGTCGCATAGTTGGTCTAGTGCGCCTGTCTTGAAAACAGGTGATCCGAGAGGGTCCGTGGGTTCGAATCCCACCCCTTCCGCCACGTATCGATTGATATCAACCCTGCTAGCAATTCGCGCGATCAAGTAGCACGAATTGAGCGGGGCCTTGTATCATCGCTACTCTTCCGTTTTGTGCAACTCCGCACAAAACGGTATAATTACCTCCGTTCTTTTCCAATTTTGCAAATCGGGGCGGCCATCGACCGTTTACAAAATTGAGAGGAGCGGCATAGCGCTAGGCCGAAGCTTTTACTGTAATGTAAAACGAGGCAGGCGCGTAGGCCACGACGAGGAGAGGTACCCAAGAGGCTGAAGGGGTCGGTTTGCTAAATCGATAGGGGGGCGCAAGTCCCCGCGAGGGTTCAAATCCCTCCCTCTCCGCCAGTGTAAGCGCGCTTACCTTTAGGGGGGCGCGTTTTCACTGCCGGGAAGGGGATTTCGGTTCCTCGCGGTCAGCGGCGAAGCCGATGAGGAGCGAGGGGTCTACAGGCACGAGCGTGCAGGAATTTATTCCGATAAGCAAGTGCCGTGCAAGCGTAGCGCAATCCCTCCCTCTCCGCCAGTGTAAATACTTAACTTGTTAAGTATTTACACTGGGCCTATAGACGCTTGGCGAACACCAGAGCGTCCACGCGACTAGCACCAGCCTCGCGCAGGGCTTTGGTGGCCGCTATAAGGCTGCCGCCAGTGGTCATAACATCATCTATAAGTAGTACGCTGCGCCCGCGAACGCGGTGAGGTTGCCGTACGAAATAATTTTCGGCTTGTTGGGCTAAGCGAGTCTGGCGGGAGGTGCCAACTTGCCTAGTCTGGCCTAGCCGTCCGAGCGCCTGGCAATAGGGCATGTCAAGATTTTGAGCGATGATTTTCGCCAGCAGTTCGGCGTGGCCAAAACCGCGTTGGCGGATTCTGCTAGTTGCGGTTGGCAGGGGAACCACGCAGTATCCCGCGCTACCACGATAGGGTTGACTATTAAATTTCACATAGGTTTGGCTCATAAGTTCCGCTAGCGGCCCGGCGGCGGCACGCAGGTGGCCGAATTTATAGACTCGGACCAGTTCTTGTGCCATAGCTTCGTGGTTGGTACTTATCCACACAAAACTTGGCGTGCCCGCACGCCGGCAGCGCACACAAGTTTGAGCCCGCGGACTAAGCGAGCCGCAGTAAGCGCAGCGCTCTCCAAATGCTATGATTTCAGAGGTGGAGCAGGAGTGACAGAAAGCCGAGCCTTCGGCACCGCAGCCGATACACTGCGGCGGAGCCAACCACCCGATGACCGCCTCGAAGACGCTCACCATGAACCACCTTCGGCGGTATTTAGCATTTTACATTTAGCGTTTAGCATTGATTGGTCATTGACCATTTTGCAAAGTGGTCACAATCTTCTGAAGTATCAAAATAAGCTCAGTCGCTTCAGCGACTAAATTCTTCACATCAAGATCGGGATTAATTCTCCTAAAAAGCTGGAGCCAATATCTGGTCTCGGCCGCTTCTTTCTTGGCAATAAAAACTTTATTTTTAAAGTCCTGCCTTGAAGCGGCATTATTAGCTTCCGTGTAATTAGCGCCAATGCTTGAAGCAGATTTAATCATTTGCTCTATTATCACCCGGTTATCCACAGTTTTTGGAGCCGTTCTGGCTATCAAAATAACACCCATGGCAAAATCCATCATTCTTTGCTCAAGCTCACGGGACCGATTACTGTTGCCAGCCATAAAACTCCTCTAAACGGTGCTGAAAAATGATAAATCAATTGTGAATTGATAAATGCTAAATGTAAAATGGCTACGCTTAAGCGTAGCCCTATGTTGTAATTCTTCTGTTGTAAATGTGCAGCATAACATGTTGCGTGTCAACCCAAAGCTCAGCTATACTAAAATCAACAAAAAGACGCAAGCTTAAAGCGAGCAAAAACAAAATAATTAAAGGCTTGCCCGCCTGTAATTCAGATTAGGCTTTGGCGGGTGAAGGAGGATAAGCTATGGCTCGAGGCAGCCAACAGCCACAAAATGACGACTTATTGATGGGCGATGATATCACCGCCGCGTTTTTGAGCGAGGACGAAACAGCCGTAGACCCGGCAGCAGCCGACCAGCCAGTAGCCGAGGCCGAGAACTGGGATGAAGAGGAGGTGGTTGCCGGGCAGCTGGCGGTTGACGTTTATGAAACCAAAGAAAAGCTGATCGTCAAGGGCCGTGTAGCCGGTGTAAATAAAAGTGAGCTGGATGTGAGTATATCTGATAACACACTTACGGTCCGCGGTACTTTGAATGCTGGTGAAGAAGAAAACGTAGAGAACTACTTCTTGCAGGAGTGTTATTGGGGCGAATTTAGCCGCAGCTTGGTGCTGCCGGTACCAGTCAAGGAAGAAGAAATCGAGGCCGTTCTTAAGGATGGCGTGCTAACTATCAGCTTTGCCAAGGTCAAGCAGGACACCGTGAAAAAGATTCAGGTCCTATAGACACCAAAGGTGTTTAAGTTTTTAGTTTAGAGTTGATGGTGCATAGTTTTAGCGAATAATTACTTGGGATTTCTTAAAAGAGCTCCGTCTATAAACTAATCACTATAACCTATAAACTTGTCTAGCTGTTGGTAACTTTGCTGAGCGTAAAGCGCACTATGATCTGTGCAAGGGCAACCACAATAAGACCGACTATAGCGTAGAGGATAGTATTTTTGGCGCTGGTGACACTCGTGTCGTTACCACCACTGGTAATATAGCGCAGACCGCCGACAATTATCATGATGACGGCCACGATGCCGACAATTGCCGAGAGCAGGTTAACTATGGTGTGAACTATGTTATTTATGCTGGTGTTAGCGTTACTGCTGCTACAGCTAGCGGTGGAGTTATCAAATTGTAAGTTTGAGCCGGCACAGAGGCCATTATTAATCTGCTGTTGTACTGTCTGGGCAAAAGCTACTGGTATTGCCGACAATCCTAGAGTTAGGGTCATGCAAGCCACAAAAGCGGCCAGCCAAGATATAATTTTAGCTCTTGTCACGCCCCACATTATAGATTATTAGCCTGCTGCCTACTAGGAATTAGCGGTAGTTTTGTTCAGCACAAAGCGAACTATGACCTGCGCCAGTGCAACTATAATCAGCCCAATGATGGCGTACAGTATAGTATTCTTAGCGCCGCTGACACTCTCTTGTTTGCCGCCACTGGCAATATAACGAAAGCCGCCAATGATGATCATAATGACAGCCACAACACCGACAATAATAGACAGTACATTGACCGCAGTGGTGATCACATGATCTAAACTTGAATTTCCCTGTATATTGCAGTTATTTCCGTTGGTTGAACTTAGAGATAAGGTGTCGGCGCCACCGCATTCACCACTTTGAATCGTGGTTTGGCTAGTATCAGCGTTGACCACCCCTCCAGCTACCAAAGGCACGGCTGGTACGATGAGTAAACTAAGAGACAGTATTAAAGTTTTGATTTTATTGAGCATTTTAAATTTCCTTTTTATCTACCTTATTATGAGTATATACGCACTTATAGCACAGTCAACCCGCTTATGACAAGCGGTTATCAGCAAGGCTTGCCGGGCACACAAGGATTATTGCCGCTCTGGGTCGTAGATTGCGTGCTGCTCGACGTAGATTGAGTGCTGCTTGTCGTAACCGTATTCAGTGTGAATCTAGCTATCACTTGGGCCAAGGCCACAATAACCAGCCCGACAATAGCATAGGTGATAGTGTTTTTGGCACCGACAATACTTTCTTGTTTGCCGCCGCTAGTTATGTAACGGAAGCCGCCCATTATGATCATAACAACAGCTACTATACCTACCGCTATTGATAAATAATTGACTATGGAGAGTATTGTGTTATCCAGATTCGTCGAAGCTTGGTCGCTGGTCTGTGTTGTGCCTGCCGCACCATTACTACCACACTGGATGGCTTCTTGGGTGCTTACTTGACCATCACCGTTAGTATCGCATGGATCTAATGCTTTTAGTGCTGGGCCCGCAAAAAGAGTGAAGCCGCAAAATACAAGACTTAATCCCAATACGCCGGTTATTTTTTTAATTGAAAGCATATTATTTACCTAAGTTTCATTTTAGTGAACCACGCGGTCTGTTATAAAGGTTACTATGGACCAGGCCAGCGCGACAATAGCCAGACCGACGAGTGAACCAATAAGTGCTGCCCGAGCATTTCTAGCCTTGGTGGGATTATCGCCAGCCCGTTGGCCACCAATACTTCCCCCGGCAGTAGCAAACATAAAGCCACTGATTATTATGATAACCACAGCGACTATGCCCGCAGTCAGCGCTATTAAATTGGTAGCTACATGTATGGTATGGACTGCCGGGTTTTGCCCGCTATTTATCTGGGAGCTGTTATCCTTGCAGACTGTACCGTTAGCAGCTTTGCTGCCCTTTGGACAAGCCGAACCTAAGGGGTTGAATGCTGCATAGGTATTGACTGGTAACACCAGAAAGGCCACAAAAGATATTAGTCCTAGCACTAGTACTTTGAGCTTGTATTTCATCCTGCCCTCCCCAGCACTACGTTAACTATGGCCGCGGCCGAAGCGGCCAGTACTAAACCCATCACAGAATAAAGTATGCGGTTACGAGCTGTGGTGACTTTCTCTGGGTTGCCTCGGGCAGTTATATACAACAGGCCGGCAACCACAATCATAAAAATAGCGATTGCGCCAAGCAGCACAAACACATCAGTGAGTATAGCTTGTAAAGTATCGTTGTTAGCTTGGGTCCGGGGCAGGTTATCCTGCTGAGGATTGATAAGCTGCAATACGCTAAAAATACTCATGTTTGCCCTATTTGATTACCGATAAAGGTTACTGCCGCTGTAGCCGTTATGACTATCCCGAGACCTATGAGCGAATTCCATAAGCGGCGGCGGGCCGACGCCGCTTTTTCGGGATTACCGCCAGTAAATAAGTGCTGGAAGCCAGCAATAATAATTGATACTACTGCCACAAAGCCAGCAAGGCGCAATAATATATCCAAAATTGCTAGACCGACCGGTAGAATATCCCCCGGAAATCGGAAGTTGATCAGACATTGCCCAACGGCATCGGTTGTAAACCGCTTGTCCGGCAAATACTCCCACCATGTAGGAAAGAAGAAGAATTGATGAGCCGCGCAAGCGGCGGGGATTGCAGCAAATTGAGTTATCAACCAGCCTAATTTAGCAAAAAATATATTCTTCATGGTGAATTAAATATGCCCCCGGGTATTATCCATTGCAAAAATGCAAAGATCAGTAAGAACACGCCCAATGCCAGCAAGCCGTTGGTGATCCTCTGTTTGGCTTTTTGCAGGGCTTCGGGTTTATCGCCAGCCGCAGAGTATTGGATACCACCTAGTATAATGGTACCAACTATTGCAATACCGGCTAGCCCGCTGAGTACTTTAACAATATTATTGAGATCTGTGACGATCCCATTAGTCTTAAGGCAATTGTTTAAATCCTGTGACGTAGGATTGGTTTTATTGCAGTTGGGATTAGTGGCGGCAAAAACACTGCTAGTGTTAACGATGAAAAAAGTCAGGATTCCCGAGATAAGAAGAGATACGAGACTGGCTTTGAATATGAAGTTTTTCATTGGTATTTTTGGTATTTAATAACTTTTTTCCGTCTTTTTAGCACTATATCATAATTAAAGATAAGCTGCTTAGGCGAAATTGTAATCTGGTCTCACAGATTGTTGACTTAAGCCTCTTGTGCTATATTTTTATTGACAGTACTACCAAAATGAAAACTTACAGGAAAATAAAAACTGGGCTCGGCCTATCGGTGGGGATAGCGGTATTCTTTTTCCTATTTCACGCAACATCTTTTGCGCTTTACGTGCCCCCAATCCCTCCGGTGACCTCTCCTCCACAAACTACGGTAGAGTTCTGGCAAGCTTGTGCGTACAAGGTTGCCTTTAGTGCGTCTGGCGGCGTACTTGATACTTGCGACCTTAGCCCTACCACCAATGGCATTAATAACTTTAACTATGGCAGCAGCACCATCGCCACGGCTTTTACTACCGCTACTTACCAAACTAGCTACGGTCCGACTCCACCAACCGGCATAGCCTTAGAGAACAGTGATGGGCAGCCACTCGTCGCTGGCCAGACTGATCAAGAATCACTCGCTTGGAATAATGTCTCCTACATAGGGCAATCTTATACTGCCGGCAACTCACCCGATACCCGGGAGGTAAAGTTCTATGTCTACCAACCAGCAGCAGGTGCGCCCAATGGCACGGACTTTGCACTTTTAGCCTCAATAAATTCTGACGGATCACTCCAAGTACTCGCACTTGTATATGATGTGGCCAAAGATGGGAAAGTGTTCGCAGCGCCAATTAATCAGGTGGCGATAGGCAGTACTGCAACCGGTGGAAAATGTGCGCCAGACGATACCAGCGCTACATGTGGCCCAGTATCGGCTTCGAGCGGTATATCAACCTCAGGGAATGCCTGCGATTTGAAATCCAATGGCTGGTCGCTGGCTTGGTTCGCTTGTCCTGCTTTGGAGGCTGCTGATTCCGCCGCTACTAACTTAATGCACGTCTTTGAGCAACAGCTGCCTTTTTGCATAATTCAGAGCGGACTAAACTGCAACGCCCAGAATAATGGCGCCCAAAACCTAGGGAGTGGACAAGGCCAGGTTAGAACGGCATGGTCGCTTATTAAAAATATTGCTACAGCTATTCTGGTTATAGTCATGCTGGTAATGGTTATCTCGCAAGCCATCGGAGGCGGACCTTTTGATGCCTATACTGTGCGCAAAATGCTGCCAAAAATGGTAATTGCGACCATATTGATGCAAATTTCCTGGCCGCTTTTTGCTTGGGTGGTTGATATTGTCAATGATATTGGTAATGGACTAGGTGATTTGATGTATGCGCCTTTCGGTGGTGCAAGTAATTTGGACTTTGGGTCGTTGCTAAGTCATGCAAGCATCAATAGCACTCAAGGTTTCTTCATCGGGTATCTAGGTGCATTCTTAGGAGTCGCAATCGGTGTGGCTTATTTACCTACCTTACTTTTCGCGGCGTTTTCAGCCGCCTTGACGCTGTTAATCGGTTTGGCAGTACTGGTATTCCGCAAAATATTGATTATCTTGCTGCTGATCTTCTCACCACTCGCGCTGGCCATATGGATATTACCGGGGCAGGGGCCGCAGCGGTTGTGGAAGATGTGGCTGGATAACTTCACCAAAGTACTAATGATGTTTCCATTGATAGTAGCCATAATTGCCGCCGGAAGGATATTCGCTTATGTGAGCGGAGCTACTAATAATGGCTCGTTTATCAATTTTTGGCTGGTGATAGCCGGCTACTTTTTGCCACTCGCCATATTGCCCAAGGCTTATAAATGGGGTGGTACAGCCATGTCAGCAGCTGGGAACAGCCTTGGGAATATGCAAAGGAGTATCCAAAGCGCCACCAAACAGCCGCTAAAAAACTGGGCCAGGGAGAAAACCACTGATAAGTGGGCCAATAACTACAACCCGCTCAAGAAAACGTTGGGGAGCCGCAGATTATCTTCAGCACTACAGAGTATCGCCGGCGGGCGCGTTGTCCCTACAAAAGCTGCCAAGGCCAAGATGCTTTTTAGAGGGCAGCAATGGTCGTCAACCATGGCCGAAAGAAACGACGCGCTAAGGAATAATTTCGTCAGGAAGGCCCAGGAACAGGGCATGCCGGCAGATATGGTACGGAAATACGACAGGCTAGCGAGAGAAAAATACGGTATGAAAGAGCTTGATAAAGACGGCAACGATACCGGACGGAGTGGGCTTTTCAGTGCCGAGGAGCTCGATCAAGGGATGCGGCCCAATGCCATAGGTTCAGGTAAGAAATCCAGCCAGATTTTGGCAATGATGGCGACTGAGAAGAATGATTCTGAGCTGCTTAAATCTATTGGCCGTTATAACGTCCAGGCTAGATCCCTTCTAGAGATGGCTGACAAGAGCTTTGTTTTCCCGCAACAAGATCCCGTGACAAAGAATTATAAGATGGTCCCTATTTGGGATTGGCGGCCTTTAGTGGACCAGGCTTTTAAGGACCCGTCGCTTTGGGGCGAGCTGGGCGGGATGCGCCCCGACTTAACTCCTAATAATGTTCCGCGCGGCGGCGCGAGGTACCAGAAAATCTTGGCTAAGGCTGGTTTTAGAAGGGGCAGGGATGTTAACGGGAGAGAATTTGATGTTAGTAAAGATGCAATAAGGGATAATCCTCGCGAAGAAAGGTATGCAGAGGAGTTTACCAATCCCGACGGTTCACTTCACTACAAGCCTTACCTTATGCAAAAACTGCAAGCCCTAGATGAAGACACCCTGGGCATTATTCAAGCTGGCAAAAATACTTTGCTGACATTCGCCAAAGAGATCAGCGGCTGGAACCAGGGAAATGGGTACTACGGCGAGGGTAAAAGTGCCTTACCGGCGCAGGAGTTTACTGATTTTATCGTCAAACAGGCCGGCTCGGAATCGGGCCTACGTTCTATGGCCAGCCTAAAGAGTACGGACTCGCACAAACAAGCCATTGATAATGCTTTGAAAGCTTCGGGCTATACACAGTTTAAAGGTGCGGACGGAGAGATTCATGATTTGACCGTAGATAATATCTTTGGAGTTAACGAAAGAGCGTTCGCCAAGATGCACGCCTCTGCCGATTATGAACCAGCGAAGTCCGAACTGGTACCGCCCCCCACAGGGCCGGCAGCACCGGCAGGTGCCCCTGCTCCGGCAACCACAGGGCCGGCAAGTACTTCCACTACTGCTCCGGCAACCGCGGCCGAGACTGCTGCCACTACCCCCTCAGGGCCGCCTCAAGAAACTCCAACTTATGCCCCCGGCGAAGCCCAGCCTACCAGTTTAGGTTCTGTGGCGTTTAACCGATTCTCCAATGAGTTGGCCGAGAACACGGTAGCTACCCAAAGGTTGGCCAGAGAAATGGCTGCTAGACGAACGGGTACTCAACCCACTATAGGAGTCCCCACGCCCACCGGAGAAATACGAATAGTGCACGAACCTGTATACCAGCCCGGAGACACAATCCGACCCGTGGTCGGTACCAGCTCAGGTATTGTCATGTCCCCGGGGATTAGAAGTGTTGAACCACAACCAAGGAATGAAGAAGAATCTCCGCCTTCTGAGCCGGCGCCACCCAGCACTTAGAAGATGTTGCGTATAACGCTTATGTATCGGATACTGAAGGGTAGAAAACTATGGCTGTATATAAAGTAATTCAGGACATTGAGTCTGAAGATAAGTTGGTCGGGCCGCTGACTCTAAAAAGCTTCGTCTATGCGGCGATTGCCGGAGTATCGCTCTTTTTGGAGTTCCGTTTTTTGGTTGCCAATAGCCTAGGCTCCGTCCGCTGGATATTAATGCTAGCCTTTTTGCCTCCGATGGCCTTATTTGGCGTCTTGGCCAGTCCACTAGGCCGGGAGCAGCCCACGGAAGTGTGGTTGCTGTCACACATAAAGTTCTTTTTTAAGCCACACACCCGCATCTGGGACCAAAGCGGTATTAACCAGCTGGTAACTATCACCGCTCCAAAAAAGATCGCCAGACAGCTCACTAAAAACCTATCGCAAACAGAAGTTCGCAGCCGTCTGCAGGCTTTGGCGGGTACACTGGATAGCCGCGGTTGGGCTGTTAAAAACGTGGCGGTTGATATAGGTGCAGCTCCGGGTTATTTAGAGGGTGAGCAAGCTGATTCCGACCGCCTAATTGGAGCTTCCAGTCTGACCCAAGATATACCGGTGGTTGATGTCCGCGCTGCTGATGATATTTTAGACGAGCAGAATAATCCCACCGCCCAGAAGTTTGCAACTTTGATGCAACAGGCAGACGACAACCGGAAAAATGCCATCACTGATAAAATTGATGCTGCCCGGGCCGGTGGAGCCACCGTACAGCCGGGCGTTGACTCCACTTTCCTAGATCAGCAGGCTGCCAATGGCCAAACTGGCACCACTACCTTTGTGGGTAAAAATATCGTGGCTCCTGGCTCCAGCACAGGTAACGATAAAAGTGGATCAAATCTAACGGATGAGGAAAGGCAGTTACTGGATCGCCTGCACCACGAGGAGGCTGAACTTGAAAGCAAACTCCCGAAGCATTTTGGCACTGAACCGGGTCCATCCCCGCGCCAACCTACGGCTCCAAAAGACAGGGCTGCCCCCACCACTCAAAAACCGGCAAATAATACACAGATGCAACAGGTGACACCGGAGGTGCAAGCTGCTAAACTGGAGCTAGCCCAAAGCGGTAATGATTTAAGCGTGGCCTCAATTGCCCATTTGGCTAATCGCAATAATCAAGTGCAGCAGGTCAGCCCTAATGAATTTGTCGTCGCCCTGCACTAAAGTATTGGAGCGTAGCGCAATATCAAAATTTACCCGCCAAAAACTTTTGTAAAATTGAGGCGGGCTAGGGTGGAAAAATATGAATCTCGTTAGACTCCAGAAAACCTACAAAGTTTATGCGATCGCTGAAGCAATCACTGAGTTTCAGACGTTAACTAATAGTACGAAAGTTGTGTGGAGTCTAACGGGATGAATCCAAGTAGGTCGCCGCAACAACCAGCAGCCAGCCAACCCCAACCGACATATCCCGGCGAGGAATTTGCTCCGGGCAGTGCTGCTGCCCCGGCTGATCCAGCCAGCAGCGGGCCAGCCCCGGCGGCAACACCAAAAGCTACCACATCCAGCCCAAACAGCACCCAGAACACTCTGCTAATTAGCGAGGTTCGCGACGGTGTAGTAATCATGAACGACGGTACATTCCGGGCGGTTGTTATGTGCAAATCCATAAACTTTGATCTCATGAGCCCGCAGGAACGCGAGGCTGTTGAATTTAGCTACCAAGGCTTTTTGAACTCGCTATATTTTCCGGTGCAGATTTTCATCCGCAGCCAGAAAGTTGATTTACGCCCATATTTAGAAAAGCTGGATAAAATCAGGGTAGGACAGGATAACATGCTGCTGGGGATGCTCATGGAAGATTACCTAGCGTTTTTGGCCGACATCGCCCAGCAGACTAACATCATGGACAAGAAATTCTACTTGGTGATTGGCTATCCGGATATCAGCGAGAACGCCCGCAGTGCCTTGCGCCAAAGCACTAGTTTTTTTACTGGTTTAACCGAGGTATTCAGTAAGAATAAAACGCCGCACGTAGTGATTGATGAAAATACGATGGAAAAAGCCAAGACTGAGTTGCGCAACCGTGTGCAAGCTGTCATGCAAGGCCTGATGCAGTGCGGTGTGCAGAGCCTGCCGCTAGACACCCAGGAGCTGATCGAGCTTTACTACGACGCTTACAACCCCGACACCGCTACCCGCCAGCAGCTCAAGAACTTTGATGATTTAAGTTCGCCAGTCATTACTAAAGACACTAGCACGGTGCCCCAACCCAACGTGGGTGAGGAAGGCTCATCATGATGAGCCATTTCACATTTCGCATTTCACATTTCGCATTGATTTTCCATTTGTCATTTAACAATTTCAGCCAATGCCCAATGGTCAATGTTAAATTAATGGAAAATGATAAATGGAAAATGATAAATCCGTTGTGGAGAGCCCATGGCATTATTTAAGAGGAAGTCCTCCACGACGGATCCAGCGGCCTTGCAGGCCATGGAACAACAGCAGGTTAATGCCGCTTTTACCAAAGGCATCACGGCGCTACGGGATTTTATCGCGCCCAGCTCACTAGTATTTAACAATAATTACTTTCAGCTGGGGACCCGTTACGCCCGGGCATATTACGTTTATGGCTATCCTCGTCAGATTTATACCGGCTGGCTATCAAGCATGGTCAACCTCGACGAAGTTATAGACCTGTCAATTATAATCCACCCCGTTGATAACCAAGTAGTTTTAAACAACTTGCGTAAAAAAGTCAGTCAGCTGGAGGCCGGCATTCAGATTGACACCGAAAAGGGCAGGGTGCGCGACCCAGGCAAGCAGGCCGCCGTACAGGACGCCGAAGAAATGCGCGATAAGCTGCAGGTAGGCGAGGAGCGTTTTTTCCGCTTCGGGCTGTACTTTACGATTTATGGCGACTCGTTGGAGGAGCTGGAGTTTATCAGCCACAAGGTAGAGTCGCTGCTGGGACAGCAGCTGGTCTATTCCAAAGCCGCCAGCACCCAACAGGAGCAAGGCTTAAATAGTATCCTGCCGCAGTTTACTGATCAGTTGCAGATTTACCGCAACATGAATACTGGCGCCATTTCTACCAGTTTCCCGTTTACCAGCGCCGACTTAACCCAGGATAATGGCATTCTTTACGGCATTAACATGCACAACTCCGGCTTGGTAATTTTTGACCGCTTTAGCTTGGAGAACGGCAACAGTGTGGTATTTGCCAAATCCGGCGCCGGCAAAAGCTTCACTGTTAAGTTGGAGGCGCTACGCAGCATGATGTTCGGAACCGAAATCTTTATTGTCGATCCGGAAAACGAGTATCAAAAGATGTGCGATGCCGTGGGCGGTACATATATACGGCTTAGTTTAAATAGCGATACCCGCATAAACCCGTTCGATTTGCCGCAGGTGGTTGATGCCGAAGAGGCCGATAATGCGCTCCGGTCTAATCTGATAACTTTGCATGGTTTACTGCGCTTAATGATGGGCGGTGCCCAGACTCAGATAACCCAAGGGGCAACTACAACGGTACCGGCACTTAGCCCTACGGAGGAAGCCGATCTTGATGCCGCTCTGATTGAAACCTACGCCAAAGCCGGAATCACCAACGACCCACTGACCCATGGTTCGCCACCGCCTACTGTGAGCGACCTTTATGACACGTTGCTGCATATGGGCGGTACCGGCCCACAGCTGGCCCAGCGTCTACGCAAATATACCAGCGGTACCTTCGCCGGTATTTTCAGCCAGCCCAGTAATGTCAATGTCAATAACCCGATGGTAGTCTTTAATATCCGCGACCTGGAAGACGAGCTCAGGCCTGTCGCCATGTATATAGTTCTCAACTACATTTGGAACCGGACTAAAGCCGAACGTAAACGCCGCATCTTGATAGTTGACGAAGCCTGGCAATTAATGCGCTATGAAGACAGTGCCAACTTTTTGTTCAGTCTGGCTAAGCGGGCGCGCAAATACGACCTTGGACTAACTACGGTTACGCAGGACGTAGAAGATTTCATGGCTAGCCGCATGGGCCGGGCAGTGGTGGCCAACGCCAGCGTGCAGATTTTGCTCAAGCAATCGCCAACCGCCGTAGATGTATTAGCTGACGTATTTAAGCTAACTGACGAGGAAAAAAAGCGCCTCAGCCAATTCCCGGTTGGCCAGGGGCTATTTTTCGCTGGCCAGAATCATGTACACATCCAAGTCATCGCCAGCCCGACCGAGACCGACTTGATTTCAACTAATTCCAGCGTAACCCCTCAGCCAAGCCTTGAACAGTCGGTAGATCTACAAGCAATGCAAGTGCCAGCTGAACCCGTATCTTCTCCGGCTGACCAACAGACCACTGGAGTCTAGCTCCCGATGCCTGATACAGATGATACCAGGTACGGCCAAGGCGAACCGAAAGATTTATATCAATCCTCAGGAGGCAGTTATGATCAACCAGGCAATGCGCCTTCCTCCGCTCCAGGCGGAACTAGTAAAAAAAGTGATGACACACCTAGTCGCGAGGAACTTGGAAGTGCAGAACGAGAACCAACCGGCGGGGACGGTAAACAAGAGCCGCAAAATAACCCGAATGATTCGGCTTTGTCGAGACACGCTAATCAAGTAGGCAGAGGCTATAGGCATGTTTTGCAAAAACCCTCCTGGTTTGGTCAGCACCGTCGGGCTGTATTAATTGCCGGCGGTGGGGCAGGTTTGATCATTTTACCGATAATTTTCTTCCTAGCACTTTTACTACCATCCCTCAAACTCCCGCAGCTGGCAGCCGAAATCGAGGGCTACCGCCTGGCCCGGCTGTCTCGGACATTTTATAAGCAGTCTTCCATCCTAACTGCTGATCGAGCAGCATTTGACGCCGGGGTTGAGGGTGACACCACGGCTTTGGTTGGTAAGACTCCTTTGGGTAAGACATTCAATACCTTTAGGCCTACGAAAGTTATTAGTAATATGAAAGCCAACGGCGTTTTGGACTTTGAATATGGTAAAGGTGTCCTCGGTGCCCAGAAACTTAACGCCATAATTATGAACGGCGAGCGGATAGAGGTGCCAAATTACAAATATGGCAGTCTCAGTGATCTGGTCAATAACTATAAGGAGCGTATACGGTTTTCAGCGCAGATCAGCGGTGGAGTCAATGAGGCTCTTGATGGTAGTAACTACTTAGTACGAAGCAGTGTATCCAAACAGCTGCTAAGCTCCTACGGTATCAGTCTGCAGTGGTGGGAGAAGCTGGGTGCCAATTACCGCGGTTTGAAACAAGCTGCTGCCGATAGACAAGCTTTGCGGGACGCTGAGAGCAAGATCGATACACCCGCCAATGATAAGCTGGTAACAGCGCCTGAGCAAACTGCTGTGGACGATGGTAAGCAAGCCCTTAAAAATTGTCTGGCTAATGATCCCTGCACCGACGAGTTGGTAAAGAATAATGGCCTCGCTTCATCAATCACTGATGCCATTAATAACGGAGTAAGTTCGGCGACAGCCAGCGGCGGGCTTTCCAAAATATTATCTTATACTTCCCCGGTTTATGCCATAGGTTTGCCGGTCTGCTTGGTTTATGACGGTTCGGCTCAAGCTTCAAGTACTTTTCTAAACAGCCAAAATGCCGCCGCCATAAAAACCGCTTTTGCGGTAGCTATAAGTGCCGACCAGGAAAAAGGCGGCGGTACCACCGCCGAAGCCGTGGCCGCCATGAACAGGAGAATCGGCGACATAACCGATTCTATACCTGCACAAATCGCTAAAAACGGTTACGCTGATACTTCGGGTGAGGTTTCACCGCAAGCCGGACGCACCGGGGACTTTACAATTTTTAGCGCGCTATTTGGCAATAGTTTAGTCGCCACTTACGCCGGCAATATAGTCAAAACCGTGTGCCCGGCGATAACCAGCATCTGGGTTGCCGGCGGGCTGACAATCGGTAATTTATTTGCCGCCGTTTTTACTGGCGGTGAATCACAGGCAGGCGAAGAAACAGCCAGCCAAACGGCTTCGGATGCCCTGAAGGCTGTAGTTCAACCGCTAATCCAGAAGTTCGTGACCCGCGAAGGACGGGCATCAATTAGAAATACGGCTCAAAAATATGCCGTCAGTGCCGGTAAAAGTGCCGCCTTGACTACTGGCGCCTCGTACGCCGCACGGATGATAGTGCTCGCCGAGATGGGGTCGTTCATAAACGGTATGGACAGTAATGATTTTGCCAACCAAGCCGACATGGGCTTCACGGCATATGGTAACCAGATGACCCAGCAACAGCAGTTTGGCAGGCCGCTGACAACCACAGAGACCAAATCAGTGGAAACTGAGGATAGGTCCTATGTAGCACTGCAGAATCAGAGCCAAGGGACATATGAAAAATACTTCGCCCTTTCCAACCCCAACTCGCTGTTCGGAAATTTTGCCATGCAAATTTCCAGCTGGAAGTTTAGCGACCTACCAAATCTTTTTACTCACATTCCAAAGCTTTTTGCCACAATATTCTCGCCTTTTAGCCACTTATTAATAGGCCACGCCGCGGCTGCTACCGCCAGCGATGTAAACAGCGACTACAACATGGTCCAGTTTGGCTGGAGCACAGCCGAAGAAAAACTGATAAATGACGACCCGAGTTACGATCCGCTGGTCAACGCTAAGATTTTAGCGGATAGCGGTCAAGCCCCTTCTATAGCCAAGGCGTACGCGCACTGCTTTGGGTACTTGTCAGACGATCAAGGCAACTTAACGCCTGACCCCAATGCCCAGATAGGCAACTTGCTAACAGACGGTTCGATTAGACGAGATAGTGATGGTAATGTCATAGACTCTGGTAACTGCTCATCGTCGAATTTGGGGCCAAATAATAATATGGTCTTCCGTTGGCGACTCAACGAAAGCTACCAAAACACGCTTAACGAGCTAGTTGGGGTACAAAATGTATCAGGTTAGACGCTTAGCGCGGATATTTCCCATTCACCGTCATCTTAGGTCAGTACTTTATTTGACTGGGATCCTTGTGCTTTTTCTTCAACCATCAGTAGCTGCCATATCCAGCTCCGACATCCAGAGCATTTTGGGCGGCACCCCATATTATGACCCGAATAGTATCAGTAGTAGCTATTGTGGCTCCAGCCCCGGCATTACCACAGGCAGCGGTAGCGCCAGTGACGGGGGTACCGCAATTAGCCGATCACAAGTAGAAGTTGCCAAGACAATTATGGGTATTGCCAAGACGAACAATCTTGGAAAGGATGCTGCACTAGTCGGATTGATGGCCGGACTTGACGAGTCTCATCTAACAATCCTTGCTAATACAACTGTCCCCGTATCAGAAAGTAATCCGACTAAGCAGGGTGATGGCAGTAATTTTGATTCTGTAGGCGTATTTCAGCAAAGACCATCGCAGAATTGGAGTACCATCGCATCCGGGCCAGAAGCTGATTCCAACCAAGCGGCGGTTTGGCAACTTATGGACCCGGCCTATTCGGCCGAGGCATTTTTTGGAAGCCCAACGGGGTCAAATGCGCCTTCAGCATTAAGCAAAGGCTTACAAGACAAATCAGGTTGGCAATCATGGCAACCTTGGGTAGCCGTCCAGGCCGTCCAAGGCTCTGCGACCTCCGATGGTTCAAATTACAAAGCGTTTGTTGGGCAAGCGCAATCATTAATTAACCAGTATTGGGACGTGGCTTCGCCCGTACCACTACCTGTAGCTTTTTCCGGTGGTTCAACTTCCGGTTATGGTAGTCCCTGTTTTTCGGGTTCTGGTTCTTGCGGTGTTAACAGTCCAGTTACTGGATCCGTAGGCGGTTCAGGCGGTGAATATTCTCAAGCCCAATTAACAGCAATTTTCGGTGATCCCGGCACTCAAGATGATCATGCATCTATGGAAGCAAAACAAGTAACAGTGAATTTCCTGGGTAATTCCGTCCAGGTTAATCCGCTGGTAGCTCCCTGCCTTTCCGCCGTTGCACTGGAGATTCAACAAAGTGGCTCTACATATCAAATCCGAGAAATGGGCTGTTATCGATTTGACTCAGATAATGGTACATCTAATATCGGCCTTCGTAGTTACCATACATATGGTGCGGCGTGTGATATCAACTGGGACACAAACCCGTTTTCAGAAAGCGGGGCAGACGTCCCGCACGACATGCCCCAAGAATACATTACAGCTTTTAACGATAACGGGTTCACCTGGGGTGGCAACTGGCAGCAACCGAAAGACTTTATGCACTTTGAATTTAATGGCATAGTGCCGCCGCAGTAGGAGACTAAAGAATATGCGTAATAAAAGGCTTCTAGTAACCTGCTTAGCCACTATTTTAGTATTGGTAGTAGCCATAGGTATACTGACTAAACGTAACAACGCCCCAGCGCCAAAGGCCTATAGTACTCCTTCTCAAGCAGTACTTTCAGTAATTGACAAATATTTACAAGCGAGGGAAAACAGTATCGGGGTAGATCAATCGTCACCGTCTTCCTGGTTATCAACGATTAAACCCCTGGTTACCCAAGAGTGGTTTATGCATTTACAGCCCGCTCAAAACCCCTCAACTAGTAGCATCCCATATGATTACACTTACGCGCATCAAAATGGCTACATAGTTAGAGCTACTACCAGCAATTGCTACTGGCAGGGAGTATATGGTAAGCCGACGAGTGCAAACGGCACTATTTTATGCTCTCTAACCGACAAGGCAATCGACCAAAAAACCGGGAAAGAGGTTCCTGCTTCGTCGTTAGAGTTTGGTTGGGTGCATACCGGGCAGCAACCACCACCAATCCTAGTGTTGATTAAGCAGGGAAGCGGTTGGCTTATTAGCGAAGACGATACTGGCCAGGGGCATTAATTGACTACGGCTAACATATATGATATAATGCGAGGCAATGAAATCTAACGAACATAACCAGACTCAAGACCCCAATCAGATTAGGAATAAGCATAGCCGCAGAGCGCATGTGGGCGCCCTCGTAAGTAGCATCCCCGGCGTGTTTAGTCTTACTGCCGGGCCTGCTGTCGCAAAGTCAGTGGAGCTGTCGCACGCAGACACTGGCGTAAGGCAGGAGATGATTTATCAGGCTGAAAGAGGACCGCAGGCATTTATTGCCGTAGTAGATAAAGAGCTGCAAGGTCTGGCGAAAGAGGTTAAATTTTCACCCGGTCATCACAATAAAGGCACAACGCAATACGTCTCGACACCCGACAGGACAAGCCCGGGTCATTACAATTGGGTGATGGTCCAGACTCTCAAAGGTGAAAAAGTGCCCATTGCGGCGGCGGTAATTCTGGGCGCTGATTCCAAGGTTTTTGGTGGCTTCAAAAGAACAAGGGTAAATTTAGCTTTGACGCACTTCGATATCAACGGAGACTTCGTCCCGGGCCAGGTAGCCATACAGACGCTCCAGGACCCCCACAACTCTAGGATTTATTCTGTAGATACAGAGAACATTGACGGTTTTCACCCACCGTTCGGTGAATGGACCAGCCAATCCGCTACGGACGCCATGCCAACCAAATCTGTTCCTGAAGCAGTGGTAGCTGCACAGTTCGCTGATTTTTTCAACCGCGCTGAACAGATTCTAACGACCGGATAACGCGATCATTTTATGCTTGTTGCCGAAATACTCTATGACCGCATCAGCATCCGTAGTAGTTATAATAGTTTGGTATTTTTTTAGGTAACTGACCAGCGAGCGGCGGCGGGCGCCGTCCAGTTCGGAAAATACATCGTCTAGTAGCAGGATTGGCTTTTGGCCGCGGGTTTTTTCTATCAAATCCAATTCAAAAATTTTTAAGGCCAGCATCAGGCTGCGTGTCTCGCCACGCGAGGCGGTCTGGCCGACAAGTTTTTTGTTGAGCGAAAAGCTGATGTCCTCGCGGTGCGGGCCGTAAGCCGTAAATCCTCTATCGAAATCTGATTGGCTGCTGGCGGATAGCTTGGAAAGCATTTTGCTGGCGTAGGCTTCGGCCGGGAAGTGGCTATTATAGTTCAGGCGGGCGCTAATTCGGCTATGGGCTATCTGATTATAATTTTTGCTGAGGTTTTTGTTGATTTGATCAACTAACTGTTGCCGGGCAGCGGCTATTTTACCGCCGAGTTCGCTTAAGCGTACATCCCAGGCGAACAACTGCTTAGCCCCTTGTGTCGGATGGTATTTCAGTAGAGCATTACGTTGGGCCAGGGCGCGGCGGTAGTTAGCGGCTAAAGCCTTAAAGCCCGGTAAGCTGCGCTCCAATAGCTCGTCAATGTATTCACGCCGCTGGTCGGGGCCGCGAGTAATTAACTGTAAATTGTTGGGCTCAAAAAATACTATCGGCACGGTGCGCTCGAGGCTCAGGCGCCTATACGGCTTATCGTTAATTAAAAAGCTTTTGTCAGCCTTATCGTTGCGCAAAACCAGCTTTGCCAAGCGGCTTTGCTTGCCAAAATAACCGTCCAGGCGGGCCCACGGCTTGTTAAACCGCACTAGGTCTGCGTCGTGGGCTTTGTATGAACCACCGCGGGCCAGAACCAAGATCGCTTCTAACAGATTGGTTTTGCCGCTAGCATTCGGCCCGACCACAATATTGACGCCATATTCAAATTCAAAACTTTCGTCCTCATAAGAACGAAAGTTTTGTAAGCGAATGACGTCAATAGCCATGAGCTAAGAGTCCTCAGCCGAGAGCTTCTTCATAAATCCCATCAAGAGTTTCGAGACTTCTTCGGCGATAGCTAAAAGTTCAATCTGTTCTTCTTTATTTATGAGATCTAGCTCGGGAGCCATTAAAAGCATTGATTCAACCTCAGCTACGGAACCTTTAGCTATAAATAGGAAATTTTTAAATGCTTTATCGCTACGCCGAGCATAGCCCTCGGCAATATTATTGGGGACAGAGAGAGCCGCACGGAGTATTTGGTCCCTGAAAGAATAATCTTTTACGTCCTTAAAAGCTTTATGGATTTCAACGTAGAGAGTCTTGGCCCGCTGCCAAACTATTAAATCCTTAAATGATTGAGTAGCCATGACCCTATCCTACCAGCTCTAAGCTCTCGGCTATCGGCTCTCAGCTCCGGAGTGGCATTATTAAATGTAGGTAATTGGGGTCATTGCCACTCCGAAGGATGCAAGGCTCCAGCTTGCCATTGAAGCAAAACTCTATCTCATCGCCAACAAAGGCGTTCAACGCTTCAATCAAATATCGAGAGTTTAGGGTAAGCTCGCCAGAGCCGCTGACCACCGCTGAGGCTTTAGCAGTATTCTCGCCAAGTTGCGAAGCGATGGCATTAATGCTAACTTCTTTGGCAGTTTTGTCGGCCTTGATGGTTATACTGCCGGCACTTTCTCGGGCAAAGAGGCTAGAGACTTTGGTAATGTTAATAAAATCAGCCCGTTTCAACTTGACTGTGGTTGCGAACTTGGAGGGGATTAGTTTACGGTAGTCGGGGTAGTTGCCCTCGATTAAACGAGCCACCAGTGTTACATCGCCAATTTGGAACAGTACTTGTTGGTCGTCGTGCGTAACTACTACCTCTTTATCTGAATCGCTGATAATCCGCAGTAAATCTGCTGCCGCGCTAGCCGGTACCAAAAAATTGACCGAGTTCTTGTTTTTACCAAGTTTATTTTCGGCTAAACGGTAGCTATCAGTAGCCACTGCTACCACTTCACCGCCAAAACTATGGAAATACACTCCCGTTAAAACCGGCCGGGCATCATCAGCGCTGGCTGCGAAAACCACCTGCGATAGAGCTTTTTTAAAATCATGTATTGGCAGCCGCCAAGTCACACCACCACTAATGGCCGGCATCACCGGGAAGTCGTCGGCGGCCACACCATTGATAGTTGATTGGTATTGGTCGGTGGTGATATTTAGTTTATTATCACTTAGCTCAAGCTTTAGAACACTATCAGGTAAGCTGCTTACAAAGTCTTGCATTAAGCGGGCGGGGACGGTTATAGCGCCGTCTTCTTCAATCTTAGATCCAATATGGTGGGTAATGGCGATATCCAGGTTTGTGGCGGCAATGCTTAGGCGATTTTTATCGGTCTTTAGTAGCACATTGGCTAGAATTGGTAGGGTATTACGAGTGTTTGCTACGCGAGCAACGGTATTTAGGGCTTTGGCTAAATTTTCTTGGGTGACTTGGAGTTTCATATACTAATCCTTTTAAATTAATTTCATATTAGTAGTAGGGATTAAAGATAGTGAGTATAAGTAATTAAATAACAGATATAAAAATGACTTTGGAGGTTGTGTAAACAACAGTTTTGGTTGTTTATAAGCTGTGTTTAGAGGGTGTATAAAAAACACTTGACTTGTTAAGTATTTTATAGCTACTACAAAAATTGTGCAAAAAACCCCAACTTGTACAATTTTATCACCAACCCATTCCACAACTTTTACACAACTACTAGGCATAGAGCCTCTCCTTAAGTTCTCCCACATATTGTTTTATTGGCCCATCATAGCTGAGCTCCTTCTCAATTTTCTCAACAGAGTGGATGGCGGTAGTGTGGTCCTTACGCCCAAGTTCATGGGCAATTTTGGGGAAACTTAAATGCAGCTCGCTTCTCAGCATATACATGGCAATTTGCCTGGGGACTACAATGTCTTTGTCGCGCTTTGGTCCCAAGATATCCTCCATCGACAGGTGAAAATGTTTGGCAGTACGCTCGATTATTTGGCGGGCGTTAAAATGCTTGGGGCGGTTCTTTCCGTTTTCGAACAAAGACGATACGATTTCAATAGATGGTTCCACGCCGCGCATCTCGCAGAAAGCCAGAACCTGGTTAAGTGCGCCCTCTAGCTCGCGGATGTTGCTTTGCACACGGTTAGCTAAAACTTCGGCAACAGGTTGTGGCAAGTCAACTTCTTGGCTGCTGGCCTTGGATTGTAAGATAGCCACGCGGGTTTCAAAATCCGGGTTCTGCATGTCTATGGTCATCCCCCAGGCAAAACGCGACCTTAAGCGCTCTTCCAGTGTGGGGATGTCCCTAGGCGGTTTATCAGAGCTCATAATAATTTGTTTATTGGCCTGGTATAGGGCGTTAAAGGTGTGGAAAAACTCTTCTTGGACCCTTTCCTTTCCGGCTAAAAATTGCACGTCATCAACTATCAACACATCGGCGCTGCGGTAAAAATCAGCAAAGTCGGAAGTGTTTTTCTTAAAGCGTAGTGCGTCGACGAACTCTTGCACGAAGCGCTCAGTGGAGGCATAAACCACGCGAGCCCCCGGTTTACTAGCTAAAATAGCATTACCCACAGCCTGTATTAAGTGGGTTTTGCCAATACCTACGCCACCATAAATAAACAGCGGGTTATATTTTTTGCCGGGGTTTTGCACGATAGCCTGGCCGGCAGCGTAAGCCAGCTCATTACCGGCGCCAACTACGAAATTATCAAAGCTGTAGCGTTCATTAAGGCCTTGCCTGTAGGAATGGGTAACCCCGCTGACAGCTGGCCGTGGTCTCAGGCTTTGTTGGTCTTGGACTGATAGCGTGGGGTCCAGCAACACCGTGCTGTCGTTAGCCGTTGGCTGGATTGTAACGGCGTGGATCTTGTAATCGATGCGCATCGGCCTGACGCCGTTTTTGGCCAAGACTTCAATCACTAGATCGTTGAACTTACGCTCCAGCTGGTTCTTGACGAAAATGTTAGGCACGCCAACCACCAATACATCATCTTTGTGGCGTATAAGTTGGGTATTTTTGAACCACGTAACAAAATTGCCTCTGGATACACTCAACTCAATTTCCCCAAGAACTGCCTGCCAGAGTGTATTTTCCTGCACGTTTACCTCACCGCCTATTTGCTTTCCAAAACTTTAGCTACCTTTAATCCACTATAGACAAACCGACCGGGCTTTTCCACAGTTATGACAAAAAATACTACGTCATCAGCACCAAGCCAGACGTAAGAGGAAGAGTTATGCACAACCTAATGACCTATCTGTTAATTTGTGGACAAAAGTTGCAAGTTCGTGGAAAACTTGTCAGAACCTGTGGTTTAATGTCGTGAATTCCACTTTATGCTAAAGTGTATGCATGCCGAAAAGAACTTACCAGCCGAAAAAGCGACAACGTAGTCGCGAACACGGCTTTATGAAACGCATGGCCAACAAAGCTGGACGCAATGTACTGGCTCGCCGCCGGGCTAAAGGCCGCACCCGCCTGAGCCACTAGACCCTCGTCCCTAAACCCTATAGGCTATAGGTGTGATATCCAGGAAAAACCGTTTTCACGGGCATGCTGGCCTGCGTTATGTGCACCAAAACGGCAAAACGGTCCGCGGCCCGTATTTTATGGTCAAGTCCGCGCCTAACCCCAGGCGCAGTGATTACCGCGTAGCGGTAGTGATTAGCCGCAAGGTGCACAAATCGGCCGTGGCGCGCAACCGCATCCGTCGGCGCCTCTATGCCGCGGTACGGTTACTACAGGCTGATATCAATGGCCCGTACGACATCGTGTTCAATGTATATGAGCCCAAAATCAGTGACCAGTCGCCCAAGAGGTTGACTCTGCTGGTAAAAAAACAACTCACGGCGGCTGGTGCTTTAAAACAATCAACCGCCCAGCTCAAAGACGGCTGACCGCCTGCGTGCTATAGTAAGATCCTAGAAAGCGACTAACTTTAGATGTTAACGACTATCATAATCCAGCCGATTTTTAATTTGCTGGTACTGATTTACGCTATCATTCCAGGCCATAACTTTGGCCTGGCGATTATTCTTTTCACCATAATCATCCGGCTGTTAATGTGGCCGCTGGTCAAAAAGCAGCTGTACCACGCGAAGGCCATGCGCGAGCTGGCGCCAGAGCTCAAGAAGATCAAAGCCTCGGCCAAGGGCGACCGCCAAAAAGAGTCAGCCATGACCATGGAGCTTTATAAAGAGCGCGAGATTAACCCCTTTGCCAGCTTAGGAATTTTGCTGATCCAGCTGCCAATCATCATCGGTCTGTATAGCAGTGTCCGGCGCATGGTCAACACCCCGCACGAAATCGTCAGCTTTTCTTACCCGGTGCTGCATCACTTGGGCTGGATAAAAGAACTGTCGACCAATATCAACCGCTTTGACGACTCATTGTTTGGTTTTATTAATCTGGGGCGGAGAGCTATTGATCAGCACGGTATCTACTGGCCGGCCATACTAATTGTTGCGCTTAGCGCCATCACGCAATATTACCAAAGCAAACAGCTGATGCCCCGCAGCAAAGACTCTCGCGGCTTGCGCCAGATTCTAAGCGAAGCGGGGAAGGGGAAAAACGCTGACCAGGCTGAGGTTAATGCGGCCGTTATGCGCAATACGCAGTTCCTAATTCCCGGCGTTGTATTTATATTCGGCCTAAGTTTTCCGGCGGCACTGCCACTTTACTGGTTCGTTAGCAGTGCGGCAGCCTATCTGCAGCAGGCGCGGATTCTAAAAGAAGATGCCACCGAGGCCGATGCCACCGTTACTACCAAAGTCACCCTTAGCAGCCAAGGCGAAGATCAACCACAGACAAAAAAAGTATTGTCTCCGAAGAAACGCGCTGCCCGTAAAAATCGAAGGAGAAGATGATGCGAAACACGGATTTAGATGCTCTGCAAGGCGATGGCGAGGAGCGAACTGAGGCGTATCAAGTATACGATGAAGGAGCACCGCAGCCATCAACGTCGCGGAGCGCTAAAAGCGGCAGCGGAGCGGACGACTCTGCCGGCCGGCAGGCTGGCGCGGTCCGTGATTCGCAAGATGATATCGAAGAGGCGATTCTATACGCCAAAAAATATATCGAAGACCTGTTGTCTTTTTTTGGCCTAAATACCGATGTCTATGCCACCACCGAAGACCACGAAGTTATCGAACTTAACGTACCCAGCACACATCTCAACGGATTTTTAATTGGCCAACATGGCGATACTATGCGCTCGCTGCAGTACATTATCAGCTCAGCGCTCAAGAGCCAAAACTTCGCTTACACTAGAGTTAATGTCGACGTGGCGGACTACAAAAAACACCGTGCCGAGCGGGTGGTTAAAGAAGCCGAAACCTGGTTCAAAGAAGTTCAAAGTAGCGGGCAGCTTAAAGAACTCGCGCCGATGAACCCGGCCGACAGGCGCGCCGTGCATAAAGCGGCTACTGACTATGGGCTGGAGACTGAATCAATAGGCGAAGGCCATGAACGCCACATAATTTTAAAGCCGGCTACGCCAGACTTTGCCGAGCCTGAAAAAGAGCCTAAAGAAAAATAATCTTACGGAAATAATTTTACCTGAGTTTATATAATTGCATTTCTGTTGCGATCGCATATAATTTGCAATAGGTTTATAGATGAGACAGCACAAGAAACACTCAGCTCTGGTCTTTGTATTAAAAAGTATGGTTCCATACTCCAAAGAAAATTTAATGTTGGGCTTTAAACCCAGTAAGTTTTTCAATGAGCTGGAAAAAGTCTCTGGGCACAAACAGTCCACGTTGAAGAATGCTTATTGGCGAGGCCAGCGGCAAGGTTTTATTGATAGCTTTGGGCAACAACCAAAATTGACCGCAAAAGGCATGGACGAAATTAAGCCATTCCTAGCCAAACACCTAGATAGTCATGCAAGATTGATGGTTATTTTTGATGTGCCAGAAGAAAAGAGGGTGGCTAGGCATCGGCTTCGGATGCTTCTTAAATCTTGGGGTTTTGAGCAAATCCAAAAAAGTGTTTGGGCGACAGATATGGATTATCGAGAACTGCTGGTTGAAGAAGTGGGGGAGCTTGGTCTTGAAGGATGTGTGGAGATTTATGAAAGTCTGCGGCTTTTTCCAAGGATATAATCTATTGCAAATATATTGCGGTCGCAATGTTTTTGCAATAGAGATGATAGAGGGAAAGGCTATTTTTTTTTGAGGACTTGGTTGTAAATTTCTAGGGTTTGAGCGGCCATTTTGGCCCAGGAATATTTTTTGATTTGGCTATAGCCCTTTCTAATCAGATCTTCACGTAGTCTTTCATCGCTTAGAACCTCGGTGATTTTGGCAGCTATGTCTTGAATGTCATTAGGGTCAAAATAATGGGCGGCGCCGCCGTAAATTTCCGGCAAGCACGTAGCGTTGCTACTAACCACCGGCGCACCGTGGATCATAGCTTCCAAGCCCGGCAAGCCAAAACCTTCGCTGAGTGACGGGAAAACATAGGCCGCAGTGTTCTCATACAACCAGCGCAGCTGGCCCTCGCTAACAAAGCCGGTAAATACAATCCCACCGATCCCCTGTTTTTTGACTTTTTTCTCCAAGCGCTCGTACAAGATGTCCCTTTTCCCGACTAGGGCCAGCCTAAGATCTAGGTGGGTTTGTTTAACCAGTAAAAAAGCCTCAACCAGTCGATCGAGATTTTTGTGCGGCAACGGCCGGCCGACATAAAGAATAAATTGCTGACCATCAAGTTCCAAAACCGGCTCGGCTGGCTCGCTGATCTTGTCTGCCGCCGGATAAGTTACGGTAATTTTAGCTTTGGCGATGCCAGCATAACTGGCGATATCATTCCTAGTGAACTTACTAATGGTAATAACTTGTAGCGACTTGCGGGCAACCCATTTGATAACTCGGCGGTAAACCAGCTGCTTAAGCTTAAAAACCAACGGGTTTTTGGACGGGTTGCGAAACCGGGCGGTGGTTAAGTCATGCATGGTGGATACAACCGGCCCAAAATATAGCACCGGCTGGTGAATCGTTGTGGCATGGAATAGATTCGCCCGCAGCCCATAGAGTTGCCAAGCCAGACCATACTGTTCACCGAAACTAAACTCTTTGTAGTTACAATCGACTACTTGAAAACCCGGTGCAATACTGCGCAAATATTTATGGCGGTGGCTTTTAGTGAGCAAGACTATTTCAAACTTAGGCTTGAGGGCCTGCAAGTTTTCAACCAGCTTGTCTACATAACGCCCAGTACTTGTTCCAGACTCACGGGCGTCAATAACTATTTTCATATTTGTGGCTGCCGTTTTTGCGAGCCAAAGCTCATGTCAACCAAAAGCAATCCCACCACGACCCATAGACGGGCTAGCAAAATAGAGTGGAAAAAATTGCTTTGTATGAGCATCGCCACAAGTACCAGAGCCATCGGGGCTATGTGCCCCGGCCAATGTCTCTTAAACGAACGGTAGATAATGTATATAAGCAGGCAGAGCAAAGGGCCGAAGGTCACTACGCCCAGAAGCCCCAGATCTACCAACAGGCCAATTAAATCGTTATTAAATGGCTGAAGAGTTGAGGGATCTGCGCCATTTTTATACTTATTAAGGTTGAGCTCGATACGGCTGTTGTAGGCGCCCACTCCTTTTAGCGGGTGCTTATCTATAAAACCAATTGACTTTGACCAAAGACGATAACGGCTTTGCGAGGAAGCATCGGTAATGGCCACAGCGTGGCTGCCAAAAAGCTCAACGCTACCAGCCACCCCAGCGTTGGAACCATTAATCGGGTGCTTGGGAATAAAAATAGACGCCACGCCGCTCATTGCCACTAAAGCGATGGCAATGACCAATGCGCCCCCCCATAGCTTAGCTATATAAACCCAAAATTCCCTAAGTTTCTCTCGAACCTTGAGGCCAAAATAAAAAATGACCATGGCAAAGACCAAAGCCAAAATGGCGCTTCTGGCGATGGTTAGTATAAACAAAGAGCTTGAGGCAATGAATAGGCCAAGCAAGTATTTATTGCGGCGGTTTTTTTTGCTTGTTAGAAAGTCAAAGGTCAGCAGCCAGATGGGAATCATCAAGTAGCTATCAAGATATAAAGGTTCCAGCGCCGTGGAGCTCACCCTTGGGAAAATATAGGTGGAGTTAGAGGTGCAACAGCTACCTAAGTCCGTAATTTTTGGCGAGGCTCCAAAAACATCCAGCACGAACTGAAAAAAGCCAAAGACTACCACAGCCGCGGTTGTTATGTATATAGTTTTTTTGATAATTGGCCACAACGCCGGGCGTTCACTGACCAAGACGAAGAAACAGTATGCCCGCAGAGCTACTGCCAGCAGTGCTTTAGTGGCTCCAAATGTGTAATGCTTATCAATGGCGTAAAAATAGCTTATACCGTACCCAGCAACAGGCAGGGCTAGAAGTACACCGATCAAAATATACTTTTTTAAACGTCTAAAATCCTTTTGAAGCACTGTATTTAAAAGCCGGTCCGCTGTTGCGATCAGTAGAAGGATGAGAGATACCAACCCAAGGCTGAAGGGTATGTGATGAAGATACGGTAATCTATCGATGGGTAGAAGTATCAGCGTGACTATAATACCAAGCAGCCCCGCGATGTTAGCAGCTTTACGCCAATACAAGACACCTATTTGCACATCAACTATCTTATCTGAAAATTCGCTTCTAGGCTATAATAGGAGGTTGAGTAATATATTTAATAAAGAGTAAGAACGAGGATTTAGGATGGCGCGAAAAAAAGCACTAATTACGGGGATCACTGGCCAAGACGGCAGTTATCTAACAGAGCTGCTGCTGGGCAAAGATTATGATGTTTATGGGATTATCCGACGCGCTAGCACTTTTAATACCCAGCGTATTGACCATATTTACCAGGATCCGCACGAAAAAGGTGCTAGCCTCCAATTGATTTTCGGAGATCTGACAGATACCAGTACCGTTTACAGTATCCTTACCCAAGTTAAGCCCGACGAAGTATATAATCTAGGTGCCCAAAGCCACGTTCGGGTGTCTTTTGATCTACCAGAGTACACGGGTAATTCGGTAGGTCTTGGCGCCGTGCGTGTGCTAGAGGCTATCCATCGGCTAGGGCTAAAAACTAAGTACTACCAGGCTTCCTCGAGCGAGATGTTCGGCAAGGTTCAGGAAGCACCGCAAAAAGAAACCACGCCATTTTATCCCCGCTCGCCATACGCGGTGGCTAAAGTCTATGCTCACTGGATGACTGTTAATTACCGTGAAAGCCACGGTATGTACGCCTGCAACGGGATTTTGTTTAACCATGAGAGCCCACGCCGCGGCGAAACCTTCGTAACCCGCAAAATTACCCGCGCGGTGGCTCATATCAAAGCTGGCTTGCAAGACAAACTTTATATGGGCAACTTGGATGCCAAACGCGACTGGGGCTATGCCAAAGAATACGTCGAGGCCATGTGGCTGATGCTGCAGCAAGACAAGCCAGATGACTACGTTATTGCTACCGGTGAGACGCATAGTGTACGGGAATTTCTAGAAGAAGCCTTCAAATACGCCGGCTTGGACTACAAAAAATACGTAGAATTTGATAAGCGCTATCTGCGTCCGGCTGAAGTTGATACGCTGATTGGCGATGCCAGCAAAGCCAAAAAGAAATTGGGCTGGCAGCCAAAAACCACTTTCAAAGAGCTGGTCAAAATTATGATTGATGCCGACATAGCCGATTTGAATAATCAGCTCAGTGGCAAGATCCAGGCGCACCGCGAGGTTGTTTAGTTTTTTAGGCTATTCAGCAGTGTAATTAGAGTTCGGGCGGATTTTCCCCAGCTGAATTTAGCAGCTTGCTTTAACCCCTTTTCGCGTAAACTTTTGGCTAATTTATCATCAGTTAGGACTCTCTCAACCTCTTTGGCTAGCCTCTGGGTATTCTCAGCCTTGATCATGATAGCAGCGTCGCCAACAACTTCTGGCAGGGACGAATTGTCGGCCGTAATCACCGGTACGCCGCAGGCCATGGCTTCAAGTGGCGGCATACCAAAGCCTTCGTAAAAAGACGGAAAAACAAAAACGCTGGCGCCGGAATACAGCGCCGGTAAATCTTCATCCGGCGCATAGCCGGTTTTTATCAGGTCGTACTTTTCGGCCAGCTGCTCATACTTCGCCTCCAGTTCGCCGTCTAGCCAGCCTTTGCCGCCAACTAACACTAGCGAGTGGCTATTTTTTATATCTTCGGGCAATTTTTCAAACGCTTCAAGTACGCCGATCAGATTTTTTCTTGGCTCCAGGGTGCATACTGATAGAATATAGGGTTTATTGATTTTGTATTTTCGGCATACAGCCTTAACCGCGGCCTGGCTTTGGGGCCGGAAGACCGCATGGTCAACCGCCGGATTGATAACTGTGATTTTATCGTCGGGCACGTGGTAGTACTCCATAACTTCGCGTTTGGAATTTTCAGAGATCGTAATGATACAATCAGCCTTTTTGATAGACAATGGCACGAACTTAGGCATATACAGCAAGTTTTTTTCGTGGGTAAATTCCGGGTGGTGCACAAAAGAAAGGTCATATATGACCACAAGGCTTTTTGTCTTTCGTCTCAAGGGGAAGGCGACGTAGTTAAAAAATATAAAGGCATCATACCTGCGCAAAGCTAAAAGATCATAAGGCGGTGCCCAACCCACCCTTTTAAATAGTTGGTAATAAAAAAGCGGGGGAACCCATTTTACTAGCCTGTAAGATAAATGCTGGCTTGGTCTTATGGGCGGGATAAATCTTCTATAGAACCACCACTGTTTAACAATCTCGAAATCATCATCCCTGCTAAGACTTTGGGCAGCATCAATAAGTCTGGAAGAATATTGTCCGATACCAGTCAAATTCCCAAAAAACGGCGTGCCCTCTACTCCAACTTTCATTAGCTATATTCTACCTAATATCCTTTTAGTAAATAAGGCAGCCCATAGTCTGTATAGCGGGAATAAGCCGACAAAGTATAGTTTTAAAAGTGCTTTAACATACCCCTTGCCCCAATACTTCTTATAGAAAGTGTATCTCTTTTTAACGCTATATTGGGAGCGTCTAGAGATAAACAGATTCCAGAAAAAAACCGGACTTGGCCGTTGTAGCCACTTCTCCAGCCAACTAGAAGAAAGATCTGCGTAGACAAGAGCTTTTGGAAGGACTGCTAAAGTGAAGCCAGCTGAAGCTGCCCTTAGGGAAAAATCTGCATCCGCGAAATATTGTGGGAAATTTTGGCCATCATATTTACCGACTTTGTCAAAAGCCGCAGATGGAATTAGAACCCCCATGCCCGTTAGCCATTCTGGTGTTTGGACTTTGTTACCTACTTCACTTAGGTAGCCTGAGGCATGTTTAAGATCACCTTTCCGTCTATCCCAATAACCCCCATAATACCAAACTCTCTTCTTATCTTTGATGCTACAGACAATTGAGCCAACGAGTGTCTGAGGATTTTTTTTAGCAAAATTCACGAGATTTTCTATACATCTACCGTCGAGTTCTACATCTACATTTACAGTAAATATATAATCTACATTGTCTTTAAGCGCATATTCAACGCCTTTATTAGTACAGCCCGCCCACCATAGATTTCCATCTCCTTTAAGGAGGATAGTTTCCGGAAATCGTTCAGTGATTAACCGAGAGGTATTATCTGTAGAACCATCATCGACAATAATTACTAGCAGGTTTTTATAGGTTTGTTCTTTTAAAGATTTTAAAAATTGCAGGACATGCAACGCGCTGTTATGTGTAGGGGTAACGACGGCTACTTTTTTTCCGGTCATAATCTTGCTACCTGTTCATATACCTGTAGAGTTTCTCGTGCCATCTTTTCTTGAGAAAAATTATGCAATCGCCGAGATCCTTGTTTGATCAGAATCTTTCTTAAGTTGGGATTATCAACAAGTCGTTGCATTTTTTTAGCGATATCATCAGCATTTAGGGGGTCAAAATAGAGGGCTGCATTACCGGCCACCTCAGGAAGCGATGTGGTATTGGAGCATATTACTGGGCATGAAGAAGCGAAGGCTTCTAAGAGGGGTATACCAAACCCTTCGAAAAGAGAAGGAAAAACCAAAGCAAATGCACCTCGATAAATAAGGGGTAATTCGTCGTAATCTAAATAGCCAAGCACAAAGACTTTATCTTTCAGTCCGAGCTCATTGATTCTTTTTAAAACCTCATCGTTATTTTGCATACTAGCCCCAGAAAGCACTAAATTAAAATCAGCGTTTTTTCGGGCGAACTTCTCAAAAGCCTCAATTAGGCGAATATGATTTTTATGCGGCCAAGTAGCTGCCGGATAGTAGAAGTAAGGCTTGGGTAAGTAGGAGAGGGTTTTCGCCCTTGGGTTGTTATATAATTCTTCATCATAAGTTTCATAAATTACCTTAATTTTATCTGGGGATATTTTATATTTTTCAACCAGTGTCTTCTTGGAGAACTCGGAGATAGATATTATCTGAGTAGCCGCTTCAGCGGAAGGCCGAAAGGTTAGACGTCGAGCTTCTAAATCTTCTGGAGAAAAAAATTCCGGCCAGTATTCATGCTGCATATCATTAAAAGTAAGAATTTTCCTTACGTTTAATCCCATTGGTTGAATGATTTGAAATGGAAAGTGCAAAATATCTAGCCCTAATTTTTCTATTTTTTTATTTATAGTTTCTTGGAAAGATTGCACAGAGAATCGTAATTTGCGGAAGATCTTTTCCTGTAGAGCTTCCGATACTACTAATTTATGGAACGTGGACGATCTTAAGTCTAAACTATCCAGGTTTTTAGTAGTCATTAGTATAAAGTAATGGTTTTCTTGATCAATTTTTTGCAACTGTTTGATGAGATTGCGAAAGTAGGTTTCAACGCCACCCGAATGGCCAGGTTCAAAAGTTAAAGCCCCGATACCTATTCTCATTTTTCCACTACCAAAGATTTGATTTTATATGGGAACAGGGCTCTTTTAAGAGCCATAAAAAAGCCTATAACAAAAATGCCGGTTCTAGCGACTCGCAATTTAACTCTAGGAGCACTAAGTACATAAAGCCTGTAACGTTTTACAAAGGAGGCTAGCTTATTCTGCCAACGGACAGTCTTTAGAGCGAACAGAAGATCATTGGCATAAAAATAAAGATCATTGTACTGCGGTCGGATAATTCGAGCGCCCCCGAAAGGCGCTGAGAAATGGATGAGGGAAGCCTCTGCGTCAAAGTAAATTTTAAACCCAGCCCTGGTTATTCTGTACGCCATATCACTTTCTTGTCTAACGGCGCTCCTGGTGTAGCTGGTGTCATACTCCCCCACTTGCTCGAAGACATGTAATTTAATTGAAACATTTGCTCCCGGAAAGGTACCCACATACCCGGATTTGGGTGAATTGAAAGTCAGACGCGGTAGGCCATGCTTATCGAAGTATAGGGGCTTATTGGTTATCTCTAACTCTTTCTGCTCAATACGTCCGGCTATTACATCAGCTTCTAGGCTAGGATCGCGGTGATCGTCCAGGTGCCTCTTTATCAAATTTTTCTTTAAAATCACATCGTCGTCTAAAAACAAGATTATCCCGGCTCTCGCCTTATGGATTAAAAAATTCTGAGCAGCAGTAACAGAGGCTGGCGTAATTTGATAATATCGAAATCGTTTATCTTGCTTCAGCTTTCTGATCTCAGAAACGAAGTCTAGCGAACACTCATTAGATTGATCCGCCACGATTAACTCCAGTTTGACAGAAGTTTCTTCTAAGACCTGTCGGACAGTGTCCAGGAGAGGTTTTTCTCTGTTGAGAGTTGGGATAGCAACGGATATATCTGGCATTTATTACCTACCGCTAGTGTCACGCTTCGTACTTTTGATATTTGAGGCCAATTTTTCTTTAAAGTCTTTTAGCTCCAATCTCCTTAAAAGGGATAGCCCGCGCATGATCTTCTGGGTACGCGCCATCAGGGCTGGATGATCTCTATAGAGGTGATTTATGTAGAGTAGTGAAAGAATATTGCCCCCATGCTTGAGGCTTATCTCCCTTTCCTCCTTCCAGAATTTTGCACTAAGCGAAACAGTTTTCGAAGATTCGTGTAGTCGAAACTTAGCCCAATATTTTGGGCTATGTAAAATCTTAAATTTTTTTCCGATCCTTATCCATAAGTCGTAATCCATGGCATAATGATACTTTTCATTCAGATATCCCACCCTTTCTAGGGTGTCTTTATAGAAAAAAGCAGTCGGCTGAGGAATTATATTCCCTCCGTTCAATACAAATGCCATATCGAAGTCTTGGATGTTATGTCTGCGGATCTCGTTACCTTTTTGATCTATATCTATAAGGTTGGAGTAGACTAAGCCTATATCACCACTTGACTTTAGTAATTCTAAGGCTTCCTTAATGGCGTTTGGCTCATACAGGTCATCAGAATTTAACCATGCTAAAACTTTCCCGCGAGCTATTCTAAAGCCTTGATTGATTGCATCAGACTGACCTTGATCTTTTTTACTCCACCATACAAACTCTACCCGTTGGCAGTTGATGGGGAATTTCCCATTTCTCAACAAATAATCACATTTTTTGATGATCTCGATACTACTATCCGTCGAGGCTCCGTCAGCGACAATGTACTCGAGTGAAAAATTGCCTTTCTGTGAGATAACACTCTTAATTGTCTCTTCTAAATATAGAGCTTGATTATAAGAAGGCGTCACTACAGTAATGTCAAATTTTTGCATCATAGTTCCTTCGGTTGCAGGTTCCCAAATTCATGTTTTCCAAGAAATAAAGTCGTCTTAAGCATAGAGCTGAACTTTTTTACCATCAAGGACCTCTTTTAATTTGCTCTCTCTTAAGTTTAAACAATACACTCGTATTGTACCAAGCCCAAAACAGGCTCAGGAAGATACCTATAAGCCCGTCACGGTAGCCTTTTTCCATTATTAGGCATCTATAAAAACTTCGCCACGGCGATCGAATAATGTCGCGATAACTTGTGCGCTCGCCTCGTTCGTACCCCGCCTTGCCTTCTTTCGTTATGTAACGTTTGTGTTTAGAAAAGAATTCGCGGTAACCTCTTACCCAATAGTGATGTATGATGCCTCCGCTGTAAGGCCAGACTTCAGTTTCGAAGCCCTCTTTGATGCTTACCGGAGTATTTACGAGTGGACGAAAATAAGCTCTCTTTCTATGTATCAAGAAACGATGGAAACGGATTCCTCCCCAGATAGTGCCTTTAAGTTCGTGGGACTTAAAGTAATATTGCATGGGAACTCTAACTGTAGCCACCGTGGTAGACAATTTGTCAAACTTTTTAAAAAGTTCTTTCCTAAGCTCAGGGCTGACTTCTTCGTCAGGATCTGTAAGCAATACCCAGTCATTCCTTAACTTAGGTAATTCCTCAATATATAGTAATTCTGCGTGAGGGACTCGTTTGTGCTTTCTCACCAACGCACCGGCAGCCCTTGCTACCTCGACTGAATCATCTGATGAGCCTAGGTCGTAGACTGTAATTTCATCGCAGAATTGGATTGATGCAAGACAGCGGGCCAGTATGTCGCCTTCGTTGTAACTAACAACTAATGCCGAAAGGGGCAACTTATCTTGACGCATGATTATCTTTTACAAAAAGTACGTTTCCACCATCGTCCCAATCGATAGCTTCAATCTCTACTCTAAAATCATAATTCTTAAGCCAGCTTTTGAGCTCGGGATAAAGTGGTACCCCTTCGTAAACCTCTACAAGATTCACCTCTGTGTGGATAGCCGAAACGGTTTTTAGAATCCTATTCGCGCCCTTTAAAGCTGCCAGCTCCAATCCTTGGAGATCGAGCCACAGAAAATCGATATCTTTAATCTCCTGGTTTTTTGCCCACGAATCGATGCTTTCAACTTTTACGGAGATTTGCTCTGGGAAAGTCACATCTGGGTGAAGATTTAAATGTTCCTTCGGTGCCAATATCGAGCTTGATCCGTCGGATGCACCACCACTGACATATATTTTCACATTCCCAGACTTTTCTCCGATAGCTAGCTTATAGCAATGGACGTTCTTAAAACGCTTAGTATTAGACCGAAGCTGCTTGAAGATTTTCGGGATTGGTTCGAAAGCGTATATTTTAGCATCCGGCCAGGTCTCAGCCATCTCAGACGTATCGCTACCGATGTGTGCCCCGGCTTCAAACACAGTTGGACTAGGTGGCAGATGCTGTCTGATTATATCTAAAGGAATTTTCCCTAGCTCGGGGCGATTTTTAAGCCTAAACATTTTCGGTATATACATCGCCATTCAATTTTACCAAGCTGTCAGAAAATTACTGTAAGCCTCTAACGACTTAGTCCACTCGGCGTAGCCCTTTTGGCTATCCCGAAGTGCTGCGGCGCCTAAATTTTCCCATTCAAGCCTGGATATTTCACTCCAGGGTTGATCAAGAGATAGGGCGTAGCAGGGGCCAGTATGTTGCCGAACCAGCCTGTTAGCAACCCTGAGAACTCTTTTATCAATCCGTCTGGATGGTAGGTTGTTAAATAGATAGCCATTCTCTGTATGGTGGATGTATTCATTCATTGTCGGCGCGTTATAGGCTAAGACAACAGCACCCCTGGACATAGCTTCTATAAAAGTCATCCCGACTCCCTCTGTCATCCTAGGGGCAATATAGATATTAGAATCTTCAATGGCACGAAGGTGGCTTTTTCGGTCCATCTCATGGATAACCTTAACGCTTGCACCGCCTAATACTGCTGGCAACTCATATTGTAGTTCCTCAGAAATACCTGGGTCCAGCTCGGGCCTGAAAATTATTTCATCCACTTTTAGCGTTGAACATAGCTTATTTAGAAATTGTGGTCCGACAAGACCCACTCGGTTCCAGTAAAAAATCCGTAGTTTCTGCCACTGTACTTTTTTAAAATCATCTGGATTTTTATAGTACTTGATATATAGATTTGGTAGACCAGCGCGGCTAGCCCTGTCATGCACAGCTTGAGAAAAACACACTATTTTTATATGTTTTGGTAGATTGTTCCACCAAGACTGGTCATGATACTCAACCAAAACGTTATCCCACATGGGTATCCAGACCACTTTTGCTCGAGGGTTTTTAAAAAGTTCCTCGGGTGGTTTTACTTGACAAAAAATTTGAGGGGTGTTTGGGTCTTTCTGCCACTTTTTTATGTCAACCAGCTCAACATCTAGCTTGTCTTTGAGTGGATCTACTACCAAGTCACGGAATGCGTCACTTTTATCCAGATGCCACTTCATACAATAGGCTTTGAGTGTCATTTGCTTGTCTCTTTTACTATTTTTTGCATATAAGATTTAAGAGTGCTAACAAAAAGCTCTGGCGAATGCTGTTTGAGCGTAACCTGGTGAGCTTTCCGTGCACGCCTAACGATATCTTGACTATCCAAATTGGCAGCTGCTTGCACTGTTTTACGGATCTCAGTGATACTTGCAGTCTTCAGAAGGAAGCCATAATTATTAACCGATAAGTGGACGTCACGAGTGACCACCGGAATCAGTCCGTTATTAAGCGCCTCGACTATAGACCCCGGCTGGCCTTCGCTACAAGATGGTAGGACGGCAAAACTACACTTACTCATGGCTTCATAAAACGCAGCTGAGCGCATCTCGGTTGGGCCGATGAAGTGGATGTTTGCCCTTTCTAGGTCTTTTGCGTAAACTTTTTGTACCTCGGGCTCAACATAAGCCATAATATATAGGTGCTGCCTTAGTCCCCTAAAAGCTTCGATGGCTAAGTCTACACCTTTATGAATAGCACCGCCCCCAGCTATAAATAAGAAATTATTCTTTGTGTCCGTATGGCTTTTCGCAATATTCCCAGCATGGGGATCAGGATAGCTAGCGAGGTTTAAATTATAGACCCTGGGGAATTTTTTATAGGTCTCTTTTACTACATCATTGCCAAGGGCGATAATTCCGTTAGCATCGTGGTCAACCTTTTCTTCGGAAAAGGTAATTAGGCGATCATAAGATGGCTGGAAACCATGCCTCCTGTCAAAAGCCGCAAAACGTCTCTTTTCAGCCGCGTTATGGTATCTCCAGTAACTCCCGGTCGAGAAATATATTAACGTACCGGATGGCTTGAGAAAGGGCCTTAAAGTTTCGTAGTTTACGCCGCCGTGTTGGATCAGTAAATCATATCGATCGTTGGTCTGATAGCTGGTGTCATCCCAGCTGACTATGTCGACGAGGTAGTCTAATTCGTTTAGGGCTCGGCCAAGTGACCGGATAACACCACGGTTACTGAATTCATTTTCCGGCTGACCAGCAAGTTCTTGACGAAGCGGCTCGGGTAGATAGGAAAGCAAGGCCCGGCCTTTTGGTGAACCTGTAAGATGTGCAGCGTATCCAATTAGTGGACCAGTTGTCGATGCTTTAGGAATTGCTGGTCTACCGGCAAGTCTTTTTGCGATTCTTACCAAGCCTCGCTTCATTTGTTTGCCTTATTTACGCGGTGATTTTTTGAAAAGGGCGGGCAGTAGCGCTTGGGTGTCCGGGAGGACTTGGTCGGTAACTTTATAAGGTCCGTCGGCAGGGCCCCCTACAAATTTCCATACGACTTTTTTAGTATGTTTAGCTAGGATTTTATCCAGCTCCGTTTTTGTCCACTCCCGGAGGTGCCAGTAGTTTTTAGGGGATCCGTCAGGATTAGTATTCTCTGGTCTGCGGTTAGGGGTGCCAAACATAACGATTCTTTTTGCTACCCGCAGCAGCTCTTCGATAAACCTGTCGTAATCTTCCACATGTTCGAGTACATCGATGGATGTGACAACATCAAAACTATTATCTTCATAGGGCAAGTTGTAACCATCATAGTGTGAGACCTGCTTTAGTCTGGGATTTCTACCAACCAGCCAAGTTCGGCAATACTCAGCCGATTTCGGGTCAACATCAATCCCGTCTACAGATGAAGCTTTAATAGACAAGATAGTCAGCCCGTAGCCTAAACCACAGCCGACATCCAAGACTTTGTCACCTTCTTCTACATATTTATTAAGAGCCACAAAATACGAGTCCCTTTGAACAGGTACTTCTATGGGAGAGGTGAGCGTTGAATACTCTTTAGGATTCGGTTTAGGCACTTGTTGGCCCTCACTGTTTAATTTGCCTTGCGTTTGGCGGAGAGCGTTTACTGTTTTTCGAAGGATTTTTATTTTCCGCAGAGTGTTTTTTCCTTTTTGGAGGATTTTTTTAGAGTTGGGCAATGCAACTGGTGTGCGAACGATTTGTTCAAAAAACCCGCGGAAACCAGTCAGTATTTTGTCATCTATAACCAGACCTTCTGGTAACCTTAAGTCTTTATCGAACCTTCCGTTTGCCTCCCAAGTTAAACTCCAAGACGGTGGTTCAGAACCAGCATGGGTACCATCGGTAAACCCACCATTCTCAACCATGTTTTTTCGCGGCCATACAAAGTACTGATTGTTAAGCAGCACATTAAGGGCACAATATATATCCCAGCCACCGTGCAAGCTCCCGCTTTTTAACTCTTCGACCATGCCCTTCATGTCCGCTCCGGCTGATGTGACATCTGGTTCCACTGATTGAAGTCTCCTTTTTAAATTACTGGTGTTAAAATCATTTTTTTTCCAAATATCTCGCCATGTTCCCCAGCCCCAGGAAGAAAAACGGGGCGCAAAGAAAACATCATATGGGTAATCACCGAAGGCTTTCTGCGGGAAGGGATATCGCAGACCTGTTACGCCCGCGATTGATGCATTGCCTTCAAAATGATTCAGACACTCACTCATATAATTATAAAACCCGGGAGCTATCTGGACATCATCCTCCACTACAATAATTTTATCGTGTTTTTTGAAGACATGATCTACTCCTTGTCTGATAGACTTGTCCAGACCAATATTTTCTTTTTGCTCAACGAAATTAACTTTTGCCCAGCCAATTTCTTTAATCATTTCCCGGACACGTTGGACCTTTGTAACGTCTTCGGCGTTGTTAGTTTTTGGGCCATCCGAAAACACATACAAAAGTTCCACGCCACTCGCTTTTAGGCAATTGAGCGTACGCTCCAAAACCCCATCACGATTGTACACAAAAAGGGCGACCGGTACATTTGCATCGGGTTTCATAAATCCTCTAATCTGCGCCTGGAAGCATAAAAGTTTTGATAATCGTCCGACGAATCAGTAACTGGCCCTATGAACTTGTCCGAGGCACTGTCATATCGGTAGGCAGTGTAGCCAAAAGAGGCTAGTAAGTCGAACACATCTTGTGCAATCCGCCCACCGCCTTTTAAAGGGATGTCGGATATTTCGAACGAGAGAGAACCGATTGCTCTAGTTTTGAGTAGATTTTTTGCGCCTTCCAGCACGTCCTTTTCAAACCCCTCCACATCAATCTTTACAAAATCAATTTTTTTGAGCCCATGCTTGTCAGTGAATTTATCTAAGGTATTAGCAACCACTTTTTCCGCGCCAACTGGTTTTACGTCACCAAACTCTGGGCGGCCAAATGAGTTCCAGGCTGAATATTGTGGCTCAAAGATGTTCATCGTAAAGACCCCGGACTTATTAGAAAGGGCCGTTTGATAAGCGCTAACATTTTCGCAGCGATTAATTGCCAAAGTTTCCTTGAGGCGCCAAAAAGTTTCCTCAACCGGTTCAAAAGCAAAAACTCTACCCGTGCTACCTACCTCGCGACTCAGATAGGCGCTAAAAACCCCGACGTTAGCACCGACATCAACCACTACATCATCCTTTTTCACCAATTTCTTAATGGCTAGGAGCTCTGGCTTATAAAATTCTCTTGAAATTATGTCCTTGAGCTCTTCTGCTTCCCAAGGGTAGTAGATATATCGCAGACCCCATGAATCAGTAATTACCATAGGCTCCTTCTGGCGAGCCTTACTAGAATTAGATGGCCGTGTTTGCCGGAGGAGCTTGAGTCTCATAATTAGGCCTTACCCTGATGGTATGTGAAATCAAAAAGTGCTATAGCTGAGGTAGGAGGTTGTTGCTTGGTACTATAAAAGTCTCTATTATCGATTTCAATGCGCGCACCCCCTTCGACAAGGTCGAATATTTCCGAATTCTGGTCATCGCTGGCTAAGAAAAGATCCAGGTAATATTCGCCGCTCGCCAGATTAACATCTTCAATGTTCAGGTAGACGTCCCCCTCTTTCTCATCCAGCTTAATTTGCTGACCCAGGACCGTATTTGTAAGATTGGCTAGAGTTTCTCCCCGCTGGTCCTTGATGGCAACCGAAATCTTAACGTCATTAATACTTTTTCCGGACATGTTAAGGTAGGACAACCTTAGCTTAAGAGTCCGCCGCGGCGAAGATAGGCTTTGGCAGCCGGTGAAAACAACCCTTCCACTGCCTTGCCTATCTTTTCTTTCTTTGAGAGGTTGTTCGGCGGAAGCGGCAATACTTTCGGCATATTTACGAACTATCACTGGGGTCGATCCATCTGCTTGTATAGACCCCTCCTTCAATAAAATTGCTCTGCTGCATAAGTTCTGTACGGCAGACACGTTATGGCTTACAAACAGGACTGTCCGTCCCTCCCTTGCCACAGAACTCATTTTGCTCAAACTCTTTTTCTGGAAAGCTGCATCTCCTACGGCTAAGACCTCATCAACTATCAGAATTTCTGGCTCTAGATGGGCTGCCACAGCAAAGGCCAGGCGTACGTACATACCAGACGAGTAGAATTTTACCGGTGTGTCCAGGAATTTCTCTACCTCTGAGAAAGCTACAATCTCATCAAACTTGGCCTGAATCTCACGTTTTTTCATTCCAAGGATGGCCCCATTTAGGAGGATATTTTCACGCCCTGTGAGTTCCGGGTGAAAGCCGGTGCCAACTTCTAGCAGGCTGGCAACCTTACCGCGGATCACAACCTCCCCTTTGGTCGGCTCTACAATCCTTGAAAGAATCTTCAAGAGGGTTGACTTGCCAGAGCCGTTTTTGCCGATGATTCCAACCACATCACCCTGACTGACCTCAAAATTAATGTCTTTCAAAGCCCAAAACTCTTCTTTTTCTTGAGTTTTTCCAGTTACTAAGCTCAGGGGCTTTTTAATAAGCGCCCCTATATCATCGCGAATAGTCCGATAATTAGTCTTTTGCAAATGGCTAATTCGGTACTTTTTAGATAAGTTTTTAACTTCAATAACTGGCTTAATCATTTTATAAGCCTCGAAAAAATCTTAATCCAAATAGCAGTAGTCCTATACGAGTTCATACTTACCCTTATATTTTTTAAACATTCGGTTCACAGACTTACGAGCATCCACCGGGCTCATTGTTAAGAGAAAGTCGGCGTCTTTATTCCATGGAAATTTTATTTCACGGTCCTTTTTATTCACGTAACCTCTCCGGAACGCCGCCTCCGGTGTAAGAGATTTGAATACATTAAGCTCGGAGGGAATCAAAAACGCATTATTATAGTGGAGCTCTACAATATCATAATTATGGCGGCTTGTAAGTGTATGCAGTTGGCAAATACTTTGCCCGTAAAAGTGGTCGCCCGACCACCAGTGGTCGGGTATATATTTAACGGTGAATTCCAGGGGCGGCGGGATCTTTTCGTTTATCTCGGCACAAATTAGAGCGGGTCGAAACTGACTCAAAATTTTCGCCAGGACGAAATAATCAAAACTGTCAATGTCCAGACTTAAGAACCCAAAGTTCTTCGGGACACCGTGCGCCTGCAGTAGCGGTATAACATTATCGGGGGATATTTTATTACGAGACAGCCTGGCTCCAGGGAATGACGCATATGAAGCTGCCAGCTTGGCAAACTTCTCCCCGTCAAATTCCACTGCTAAACCTTCCCAGCTTTTCTCAAACAAGGCTCGTGTGTTCGATGCGCTAGTTCCATCACTGGCCGCTATATCAACGCAAGACTTTTGGTGAGGGGTCTTTCTGAGATATTTCTGAATTAACTTATCCTCATCAAGGCTGGAGTAGCCTTGGGTTTCAGGCTCAGGTTCTTGCTTGGACCTTGATTCTAACAAGCTTAACGCTAGCCGGGAGGTTCTTTTTCGAATAATCTTTACGATAGCCTTAGCCCTGAGTTGATTTTTCATGGCATCCTCCTCTCATATGATGTCTGCGAATTGCCTCTCGGTACGCTTGAAGTATGCAATGCCGATCCAGAGTAGGATGAATGCGGATACGCAGGAAATACCCAGTTGGGCCCAATTGATAGAACCTTGATGGAGTAAACCGGAGCGCATGGTATTGATTACGCTGCTCATGGGGTTGAGGCTTAAGATCCACTGGTATTTATGTGGCACCAAGCTAACAGGATAAATCACCGGTGTTACAAAAAGCCCTATCTGCACAATAAAAGGCACGATTGACCTGACGTCACGGTACTTAACATTCAGGGCGGCAAAAAGCGTGCCAACCCCGAGGGCCGCTATCACGCTGAGAATCAGCATGGGCAGGATCATTAATAAGCCTTCTGTGCCGGGCGCAATATGGTAATAAAAAGCCAGTCCCGCAAAGACTATAGCTGCGAAAAAGAAGTCCACTACACCGAGTAGAGTTGCCGATGCGGGGATGATAATCCTGGGGAAATAAATTTTGGTTATAACTCCCTGGTTACCGACCAAACTATTGCTAACCTGGCTTAAAGCCGACGCGAAATAATTCCAAAAAAGCAACCCGGTATAAGAAAAAATAGCGTAGGGTACGGCGCCGGACTTTATGCCTGCCACATGGTTGAAGAATAGAGTAAATACTACCATCGTGGCGAATGGCTGGATTATAGCCCAGGAAGCACCGAGTAGCGTTTGCTTATAGCGGACTTTAATATCTCGCCAAGTGAAATAGTAAAAGAGTTCACGGTAACTCCATAACTCCTTCCAATTGATCTGTGTTCTTTTTTTAGGTTGAATTATTATTTCCATAAAAATGAGCCACAAGTAACGTCTACTTGGACCCCCTTGAGTATAACACTTTAAGTTTGTTGGTTGGAAGCTGTCCTAAAGTATAATATTGGGGTGCCTAAAGTCTTGAAAATAGCTGTTGCGTACCGCGGCATCCCGCACTCTAAAGATTGGGCTACCGGAGATAATTTGGCCAGGGCTTTTAAGCGCCTAGGTCATGATGTGTATGCCTACGGAAATTATTATGGCACCCAAGAAAAGCTTGGAGCTAAGCCATTGCCGGATGAGCTCGACCTGCTGGTGTACTGCGAATGCAATGACGATGACCCACAATACACAGAACTACAACAACAAAAAGCCAAGGCACGCGTATATTGGGATTTTGATGTTGATAATGGACGACAAGGAGCCGCAAGGCAACTAGTCGAACAAATAGGTTTCGATGTGATCTGCTATGCTAACAAACTTTACGATGGTTATTTTAAAAAATTTGCTCCCAAGACGGTATTTTTACCGTATGCTTTTGACGATAAGCACTTCCATCCGCTAAATATAAAACCCTCAACCAACGTAGTAATAATTGGAACTCCGTATGATCGGAGATTGAAGTATGTCGCCAAGCTTAAAAAACTAGGCGTAGACGTACAATTTATCCAGGGTAAGTATCGCGAAGATTTCGTAAGAGCTATCAATGACCTAAAGATTCATCTAAACTTGAATATCTTTGGGCCGGGCGGAGATGGCCTTTTGGTGGCAAGAGTTTGGGAGACTATCGGCTGCGGCACATTTTTACTTACTCAGCGCAAAGATTTTATTGAAGACTTTTTTAAAGACGGGGAACATCTTGTGCTCTTCGACACATCTAAAGAATGCGCCGAAAAAATAAAGTATTATCTATCTCATCAAAAAGAACGTGAGAAGATCGCTATACAGGGATACCGATACGGATTAGAACACCATACCTATGTTGCCAGGGCACAGACCATTTTAGACGAGGTCGCCGATCTTCTTAACAATCCGGCCTGGGCGCCAACTCCGAGCTTGAGGCAGAAAGCAAAAAGAATACTCAAAAGAAATTAAGCCCTGTTTTCCCTATACCATTTTATGGTTTTGCGCAGACCGTCTTCAAATGTAGTCGTGGACTCGAAACCGAATTCTTTTTTAGCGCGGGATACATCAAGCTTGCGGCGCGGCTGACCGTTGGGTTTTGAGCTGTCCCATTTGATTTTGCCCTTAAAACCGGTCTCTTTGGCAATTAACTCAACCAGGTCTTTGATAGAAATTTCAAACGACGAACCTAAATTGACCGGATCGCTTTTATTATATTTCTCAGCAGCCAGTAAAATTCCTCTGGCGGCATCCTCGACATATAAAAACTCTCTGGTCGCCGAACCATCGCCCCAGACTTCGATGCTGTCTGCTTTGGCATCTACGGCGTCCACACATTTTTTTATTAGGGCTGGGATAACATGCGAACTTTTCGGATCGAAGTTATCGCCGGGTCCATAGAGATTGACTGGCAGTAAGAATATCGAGTTAAAGCCATACTCATCCCTATATGCTTGTGATTGTACAAGTTGCATTTTCTTGGCCAACCCATAAGGGGCATTGGTTTCTTCCGGATAGCCGTCCCACAAATCTTTTTCTTTGAAGGGGACCGGCGTGAATTTAGGATAAGCACACACTGTGCCCAGAGCCACGAATTTCGGAATTTTGAACTGCCGGGCATACTCTATCAGCTCGACACCCATAATTAAGTTGTCATAAAAAAATTGTCCCGGGTGTTCGCGGTTGGCACCGATTCCACCGACGACCGCAGCCAGATGGATGACAATCTCGGGCGGATATTTTTTGTACATCGCAATGATTTGGTCACGATCAGTCAGGTCATAGTCTTTAATTGTTGGTACAAAAACATCTGCACCCGAATCCTTTAGTTGGCTGACCAAATGAGTACCCAAAAAACCGTGCCCGCCTGTAACTAGGACTTTCTTACCATTCCAAAAAGCTGGCATCTCAAGGATATTATAACAGATAGGGAGCTTTACATATTAAAGCTGGCCGTTAGTGTAAGATACCCAAGTAGGATGGCCGCTGCTATCATAAATGACCAAGTTCCCGTCGCTTTGCATGATGAGGCTGGATACACCTCTGCCGGCTGTGCCCGAAGCCCAATAAGCTTTATTCTGCGCGTCGTAAAGAACTAAATTACCATCCCCCTGCATAATTACTTTAACAGCCGGCCTGCCGGCTGTACCGCTCGACCATAGAGCCCGATTGATGGAGTAAAGCACCAAGTTTCCATCATCCTGCATGAATAACCGGTAGCGCCCATCTGCGGATGTAATAAACTGGCCGATATTTAATGCTTGGTTCACCCCGAGCATATTTGCACCAGATGCATCAAAATGAACTACCGTGTAAAAGTTCATGCCTGTATCATTCATCCATTGCAGTCCTTCAGCAAGTGGCGTGAAATGCTCAAAATATGTTCCTGGCTGGCTAGGTGCTTTGTACCAGAACTCAAAAGTTGCTATTTGGCCCGGAGCTACCGAAGATTCAGTCATAGCAGATGGCCGGTTGCAACCTAGCCATGTAGGGTCACAAAAAGAGCTATTGCGATCCGTGGGATTACTGGTTCCAGTGCGGACTGGATTAACCCCGCTATTTGACCAGGTTATATTACCGATATTTCTTGCTTGGAAGCCTATGTAGACTCTTTGGCTCGGTGCAAGTGTCGTGAGGTCTACAGCGGTCGTTTTAGTATTGTCAGTGTAAGCATACTGGTTGACTAGCGACCAGGAGTAAGTTGGTGGTTTTACCACAGTATGAAAATACAAGCCATTGTCATTCATCCACTCAAGCCCTTCGGCTACCAGGCTGAAATGTTCTTCGTAAGTCCCAGCTTGCGTGGGTGCTTGATACCAGAATTCGAACGTGCCTGTCTGCCCGGGGGCGACAGAAGATTCAATCATTCTGGCCGGTCGATTGCAACCTAACCATGCGGGGCTGTCGGAGGCATCACAAAATGCACTATTGCGGTCTTGCGGCGAGGTTGTACCAGCATCAATCGGGTTGTTGCCGCTATTACTCCAAGTTGTATCGCCGGTATTTGTAGCCTGAAAACCGACATAAACTTTTTGTCCAACCAGTAAATTAGTGAGATCAACGGGCGTAGTCTTACTACTATCAGTGTAAGCATACTGGTTGACTAGCGACCAGCTATAGACATTATAAATTGGGCCGAACCAACTGGTGAAAATATTGTCAAAGTTTTGGTTGCCGGAAGTGAAAGGTGTGTAGTAATACAAAGCGGCGGTGGCGCCATTAGCAATAGTTACACCAGTACCGTTTTGTGTAGTATACGATCCATCATAATAAATCATCGTATTGCCGGGCGCGCCTTTACAGGTACTACTGCTGGCCGAGCGTTGTCGGTTGCCAGCTGTCATTGGCCCGCCGTAACAGATGTTTTCATCGTTGGGGTCGTGGCCAGCATAGCCTGTTAGGTTACCGTAGGCTCTTTGCTGCGCAAATCTAAGCAGCCAGGTACCGGCTATTAACTGCAGACTAAAGCCTTTATAGGAATCATCGCAACCGCTAGGACAAGCGTACCCCATGACTATATCTAGGCATCCGCCGGCATAAGGGCAAGCCTGTCCGGGAGATGTGCCGTTACCGTGACAACCGGCCGAACCGGTGACCGCACTCTGCTCTTTTTGCATGGTCGCTAAAATTACCTGCGGGTTAACATGATAATTTTGGGCTGCGTCATAAATTGCTTGTCCAGCTGATACATTACCGCCGAATGTGTAGCCATGGGTTGAGTTGGGGGTTGTAGTCCAGCCGGTAGGATCCGGTGTTGTGAAGCCGTTATTCAAACTTATGCAGCTGCTGGGAAAGCTATTAAGAAAGTTATCTATCTGAACAGCGCTCATGGAGCCGGAATTCTCAAATATGCCGTCATCCATTAGATCGTTGGCGTTAAAGGCAAGTACCCGGCTGGAGGATAAAATTAAGGCCGTGGCAACCATAAGTGCCGGGCTAAGGCCAAGGATAATTTTTAAGGTTTTTTTCATGGCTGTACCTCGAGTGGCGTTGGATCAGCTGTGGTTTTAGTCTGCCCGCCCAGCGTTGCTATAGCTGTAATTTGCCAAGCCCCTTGTCCAAAACCCGCCTGGTTAACATCCCAGGTCCATATGGCGGTTCCGGTGCTATCAACGGTTTGGGCACCCAGCTTCTTGACGGTACTGCCTTGGGTGAACTCGATATAGCAAGTTGCACCAGAAGTTGTGTTGCATACTGACTGTTCTTGGGAGGGGGCTGGCGAGCCGCCTAAGTTGGGCCGGTGGTTGCTGACAAAGGTGCCGTATGGCGCCGCCAGCTCTACACTGCCGGTATTATTAGATTGGCTGGAGCCGTTTTTGACGGATGAAGTACCGCCATTACTAGGTACGAGTTTATTAGAAGCGGAAGATTGGTTTGCAGGCGCGGGAAGAGTGGGGATAGGTGTTACCGTTTTTCTAAAGTGGAACGCCCAAACCAAAACTATCCCGGCAATAACCAAAATACCTGCTGCGGCTATCAATAATCTTCTTCGGCTGATTTTTTTAAACTTTTTAGGCATACCTTTATCTTACCGCGCCCTATGGCCCGGTTTTGGTGTACCCTAATTTTAGAACTTTCTTACCCCTTATGTCAATCTGTAAGGACACACCTGATATACTATCTTGGTATTCTTATGGACTTACAAGCAAAACTTGATAATCTGGCCGAAGTGGTAGCCCAGTTTCATGAACCCCCTGAGGCTAGCGAGCAGGAATGGAAAAAATTTGCCGCCAATTCCGTAGTGGCGTTGATGGCTGGCGGCGAAAGTACTCGTTATGCCGCTGTACTTAACGGCAAAAAAGTCAATAAAAATGCCCACCAGCTGCCAAACGGCGACACCATGATAGAAATGGCCATTAGGATGTACCGCGACGCCGGCATCAAAAAATTCGTAGCCCTGGTTTACCACCATGCCCACACTATTGAGGACCGTCTTGGCGATGGTGCCGGGCTGGGTGTAGAGATAACCTATAGCCACGATCCGGAAAAACCGGTAGGTAAGGGTGGTGCCATCAGAAATGCCTTGGACAACGGTTCCATCCCCGTGGGCTGCAATTTGATAGTGGCTAACCCAGATGACATTATTCTTAATTTTCCCGGCTCATTCCCACGTTATGTTTGCAATGCGCACATAGAAGGCGAAAAAAAAGGTATGCTGGCGACAGCAGTCTTAGCACCCGGCCAGGCTTACGCCTCGACCGGCATGATGGTGGTCGACAACAAGGTCGTGGATACCCAAATGTACCCGTTTATACCAGTACCTGCCCATGTGGGTATAACCGTTTTCTCGCCAAAAATTTTGCCCCGGTTCCTGGAGCTATTCAGCCTAAAGGAAAAAAATGATTTTGAGCAAGTGCTCTTCCCGCTGTTGGCCCAAGAGAAAAAACTTTGGTCAGTTGGGCTAACAAAAGGTATCTGGGTCGCTGTTAATGACCTGAAGTCCTATAAGCAGCTGGTTGAACTATTAAGCTTGGAGAGCTAACCAAACGCCCACGGGCTTAGTGGAAAGATTTTAGATAATTTTGGTCCATCTTAGTCCGGATATCATAGTTATAAACCAAAAGCGTACCATCAAATGACGGGTCAGGCTCGGTTATCTGGATAGTCTTGGCCGGTTGGCCGTAAAACTGGGCTAGCTGATCCAAGCCACAAGCGCTCCAAAAGCCGCCATCAGGCCCGATGTTGTCAAAAATTATAGCTGTGCGTTTGGCGCCTGTGGGTACATACCACTTCTCGTTAGTGAGAATTTCCATAGGCTTATTACAGTCTTCAATCGGAGAGACCATGACTTTGTTGCCGCTCCAGAAACGGGTAGGGCTAGCGGTCCAGTAAGCCGAAAAAGCCTCATGGACATTGTTAGCTAGCAACTCGTTAGAGAAGTCAACGTAGGCGGCCTTTCTTTGGTTTGTGGCCTGATAGACGCCTAAATACTCCGCCCGGGTCTGCTTCATAAACTGCACGGCCATACCGGCTAGCAGGACCAAAGATATTACTACTATCGCCCCATAAGATATATTGAACCTATGGATCAGCAACCAGGCCAGGTTAATCACTAAAAGTAAAACTGCAAAGACCAGATACCGCTCGTCGCCAGCCACCACCTTGTTCGAAAACGCGTAAGACAAAACAATAAAGAGGATAGCTAGCCAATTCGCAACCACCGGCAGGCTGTTTTTGCTAATGGTTTTCAGAGACTTTCCTATAACAAAGAAGGCGTAGATGCAAAGTATAGCCACAACGAAGTTAAGAAAGTTGCCCAAAGACGCAAAGCTCACCGCTTTACCAAATATATATGCCCCGAATAAATGCAGAATCTGGAAGAAAGTAGTATTGAGTTGCGGCAGTAACTGGCTTTCCGTTACCACGTTACCGGGGGCAGCATGAACCACCACGAGCACATCGGTTTTTGCGAGCACGAGCATAGTTATGAGTCCGAATAGGCTGCTGGCGGCGACGTAAATCAGGGCTTTTACCATGCCGAAACCCTTTCTTATAAGAGCCAGGGCGGCGAATAGCAGCAAAATTGGCGCAGTCCAGACATAAAAGAAATAAAGATCGCTAGCAATAAGCAGGCCATATATTACAAAGGCCAGGGAACTTTGCCAGTTAGCCGGATGTTTTGATATGCGTATTGCCTGAAAAAGCAGCCAAAAAGCAATAAGAAATTCAATGTTCCTGGTAGTGGCATAAACGATGTTGATAGCAAACAAAGACGAAGCTATAAGCATCGAAGCCAGCGGCAGGCACACAAGAGGTATAGCCCTGCTGCCCAGCCACTTGTAAACAATAAAAACTACCCCCGATAAGGTTATAAGGACTAGGACAATATTCAACGCCACAAAGCTTGTGTAATCGTAGTTAAAAAGCCTGCCTTGTAGACCAAGGATAGGCAGCTTCATGGCATTGGTGTGATCATCTAGCACGTGTACTTGCGACCGGCCAGAAAAATCTTTGCTGGCGTAAACGCTGCTTAGCGCATCGGCGTTAACTGACTGGTAATAACTGGCTTTGACAGATGTGTACAGGCCGGCTCCCAGTAAAGACACTATAGAAACCAAACAAACAAGCTTAAAAATCCGGCGTTCGTTTTTGCGGTAGCGCCCGTGAATTGATTTAGAAAATCCAATAATCAATGAGGCCGCAGAGTCTAATAAACTATTTTTTGTCCCCGTGAATATGCGTTTATAAATAAAATAATTCCAGGTGGTAGTACAGGCAATGGCTAAAGTCCGGCTAGCAATAATTAAATGGCTTGAAAACAATGAAACTACAACTAGCGTGAAGCAGTAATTAAACCCGACCAACAAAGAAAACGCCCCGGTTTGCCGGCCGATGGTACGTAACTCTTTTTGATAGTCTTGGAACGCGTAAAGTTTCTGTAGGCCAAAGGATAAGACAAGGCCAACCCAGAAAGCCAGTGCTGTTGACAACACCCTATTAAGGTTAAGAACCGCAGTTAGAAAAACCAGCAGCGACAATTCCACGGCATAACTGCCCCCGCCGACCAGTAAATAGCGGGCGAGGCGGCTTTGCATAAGCACTCGACTTTTCCTCATTGGACTTATACTATTAAAACACTAATTCTGGGTTACTAATATAGATTCCATGAAACCGAAGCCAACCGTTGTGGTCGTCGTACCATGCTTTAACGAAGGAGAAAGCCTGCCTCATTTCTTCAAAGAAGTAAACCGGGAGCTGAAACAGTTAAAAAATAAATACCAGCTGCAACTACTATTCGTTAACGATGGTAGCACCGACAATACCCAAAAAATTATCGGCCATCTTTGCAACCGCCATCAGCAAGTTTTTTATATTAATTTTGCCGCCAATTTTGGCCACCAGTCCGCGCTACGGGCAGGCTTAGCGGCATCGTCGCATGCTGATGCAGTAATTATGTTGGACGCGGACTTGCAGCATCCACCGGCATACTTTGGGAAGATACTCGAGTTGTGGGAACAAGGCTATCAAATAGTCCAAATGGTACGCAAGGATTCATTAAAAAAGCTCGGTCCTCTGAAGTTCCTAACCTCAAAATCCTACTATGCAATAATCAATCGGCTATCCGGCTTATCCCTGGAAAGCGGCGCTTCGGACTTCCGCTTAGTGGACGGCTCAATTATTCGCTCATTATCGTCGAGCCCAGAGCAAAAGATTTTCCTTAGAGCCTATTTTTCCTGGATACCTTCAAAAAGAATTACCTTGAGCTATAAGCCAGCCAAAAGGGCTAAGGGAGAAAGTAAATATACCTATAAAAAGATGCTAAAGCTGGGCACAGAGGGAGTCATGCAATTTAGTGAAAAACCCTTACTGCTGACAATGGCACTCGGGTTAGTAATTGCAACGTTTTCTTTCCTATACGGCCTGTATATCATTATTGCAAAGCTCGCCGGTTCGCAAACTGTCAGTGGCTGGGCTTCCTTGATGACCATTGTGCTATTCTTTTTTGGTATGAATTTCGTGTTCCTGGGTGTCCTCGGTGCCTATATTGCCCAAAATAACCGGATTGTAAAGTCGCGGCCGGAGTATGTCATAGTCGACCATAAGTTGCCGCCCGTCGCTAGGGGTAAAAAATGAAAAGACAAGTCATAGCTTTTGATCTGGACGGAACGCTAACGGCAAGCAAATCACCGATAACAGACCACATGTCGGAGCTAATTGACCGCCTGCTGGAAAAGTACCAGGTGTGCGTGATGAGCGGCGGTAAATTTGAACAATTCGAAAGCCAATTTTTGGCGCACCTTAAAGCTGACCCGGCTAAGCTGGAAAAGCTGCATATCATGCCAACCTCCGGCACACGCTATTACAGATTTGAAAAAGGCAAGTGGACACAAAAGTACGCCGAAGATTTCACTGATCCTCAAAAGGCCAAGATTATTAAAGCCCTTAATCAGGGCATAGACCATTTTGGCTATCGCGAGAAGAAAACCTGGGGAGATATTATAGAAGACCGTGGTAGCCAAATCACCTTTTCGGCGCTGGGGCAGGATATAGTGGCCCAGTTGGGTGACGAAGGCGTGCGGCTTAAAGCAGAGTGGGATCCAACTACCGAAAAAAAATATAAACTGCGCGACTACGTCGCTAAACTTATACCAGAGTTTGAAGTTCGTGTAGGTGGCGGCACCTCTGTAGATATCACCAAGCCCGGAATAGACAAAGCCTATGGCATCGCCAAATTACTTAACATGTTAAGTATTAATAAAGAAGATGTCTTATTTATTGGCGACCGGCTGAGCAAAGGCGGTAACGACTATTCCGTTAAAGTCATGGGCGTTGACTGTGTAGCCATTGCAAATTGGCAAGAAACTGCCTCGGTTATCGAAACTATATTATATCTTTCATAATATGCCCCAGTCTGCCAAACCAGCGAAACCGACGAATAAAATCCAAAAGTGCCCTGCTTGTGGTTACAGGAAACTCGAAGACAACTATCGCACTCTTTTGCAATGCCGACGCTGCGGCCACGCTGTCGCCAAAACCTTTCCCTCAGCTAAACAACTGGAAAAAATCTACGCCAGAGACTATTTTTTTGGCAAAGAGTACTTTGACTATATAGCTGACCGCCCCGCTTTGGAAAAAAATTTCAAGAAACGCCTGAAACAGCTATCTGATACATATGACCGCAATGCCAGCGTGATAGAAATAGGCTGTGCCTACGGTTATTTCTTAAACCTTATCAAGGATAAAGTAGCCTCGCATAAGGGCTTTGATGTTAATCAAGAGGGAGTTGATTTTGCCCGCAGGATATTAAAAGTCAATGCGACGACACAGAACTTTTTGGATGCAAAGCTGTCCGAATCGAGCATTGATACCGTTTATATGTGGGACGTGATAGAACATCTGCCCCATCCAGAGTTATTTATCGCCAAGATATCAACATTGTTAAAGCCAGGAGGCCATGTAGTGCTGACTACCGGCGATATCAGCTCCTTATTGCCAAGGCTGCGCAAAGACAACTGGCGTTTGATTCATCCACCGACACACTTGCACTACTTTACGCCCCAAAGCCTAGAGCGGCTTTTTAAAAGGCATGGCATAAAAGTAATATCGGTGCGGCACAAAGGCGTGCACCGCAATCTCGGCTCTGTTTTGCACCAGCTTACTTATAACCGTAAAGCTAAAAATAAATCCGCCATGGTTTTTGAAGGGCTCACGAATGTCGCTAAGGTTACAGGCCTCCATAAATTAAACGTCCCCCTCAATACCGGCGATATCATGGAAGTCGTGGCCGTTAAAACCTAAGAGTCAGAAACAACTCTCGCAAAGCTGTGGTTTTAATTATCGCAGTTACTCCGATCGCTAACTAGCCTATCTCTCCGTGAGACTTTTCTTATTTTTGCCGCCAGCACGGATTTTTCAGAATTACTAAAATTATCAATAATGATTGGACGGTAGCTGGCGCCTACAAGTACAACGACAGTATGCGAGCCGATAAACCCACAGCCCCCGGTGACTAGGATATTGCACATTAGTCTTAGTATATCAACTACTCCATGATTACTGTTCTGATATATTGTTTTTTTAGGCATTTTATGGTTCGCTATATAAATGAGTTTACGCAACCGCGAAGGTGATCATTTTTATGATGTTAACAACCCCTCTGGAAGAGCCGAATCTATACCAGCGGGGCACGAACAGTATCTGGTAAGATTTGATGGCTTACTTGAACGTATCGGAGCCTATGCTGACCCAATGCCAGACGCAATCGGCGATGTAAATTTTCAGACAGAACCTTTGGCGGTGGCCGAACAGGATGGCCAAGCCCTGTCGCTACAATTTTTTATTTATAAACCACGACCGAAAGAATCTACGACCAACTATGAGCCAAGCATCATGGCTAAATGGTTCTTGGGTGAAGGAGGCCTTAAGATTCCCCAGGTAATCGAGCGGTACGACTATCTTTCCAGGCAACAATTCAAGCCCGTCTTACCTGGGTATAGCGAGGAAAAAATAGTTGGACTTCTTGAGAAATTGGAACAGGATTTGGCGTCTTATGAAGAAGCTCGGGCTAAGCTAAGCAGAAGGCTGGTTCTTAAAGACTTGGCTAATATATTTTTGAAAGTTATTCGCAAAAACCGTGCCTGAAAATTTGCCCGCAGCTTTTTGAATATCTGAATTATTAAAATTAGCAGGCTTGAATTTTTGCAGGGCTTTCTCCAAAGCCTCAACAGTTTGGGGTTCAAAAAACAAGCCGGTTTTACCCGGTTCGACATAGTCCAAAGCACCACCGGCTTCGTAGGCAATTACTGGAGTACCAGCGGCCATGGCCTCTACAGCCACAACTCCAAAATCATCAAGCCCCGGGAAAATAAAGGCTAGGGAAGATTTGAAATAGTCCGCAACCTGTTCGTCGGATGGATTTTTAATAAACGTAATGCTGCGTCCTGCTAGCTTTTTTAATTTACGGTGCTCCGGCCCGTCACCCAAAACCAGCAGCGGTAATTTAAGCCGGCTACAAGCGCGCACAGCAAGATCCATGCGCTTATATGGAGTCTGCCGGCCAGCTATGACAAAACCGTGTCGTAAAATACTTGACTTGTTAAGTATTTTGAAACGCTTGGTCTCAACTGGCGGGTGGATCACAACAGCATCGCGGCCGTAATATTTTTCTATTTGCTCTTTGGTGTAAGTTGAGTTGGCGATTAGATAATCAGGACGCTGGGCAGCGCGGAAATCCCAGCGGCGCATTGGCCTGACAAAGACCTTAAGTCCAAGTCTGGCCAGCGGGTCCAATTTGCCAAAACCCGGGTGGCGCATGTAATCGTCGTAGCGGCTCCAATAGTAATGCGTTGGCGCGTGGATGTACGAGATGTGCACCGCTTTCGCAGATCGTAGGTCGTAGGTCGTAGGTAGGAGTTTGGCCGTTTTCCTAAACAATATTCTCTTTGTTTTGCCCGATCTACTATCTTCTATATGCGATCTACGAGTTTTGATGAATTTGGCTTCGGCGCCGGAACTGGAAATCACCAAATCAAAAGCACTTAGATCGAGGTGCGAGAACCACAGGCCGCGCAGCGGCGGTAAAAACTTACGCAGTTGCGAGAACGGCCAATGCTGCAGATAACCGGTAACAACCTTGCCATCCAATTTCTGGCGCCACTCGTTTGAACAGCAAGACGTGTAGATCGGCGCCTCCGGATACATTTTGTGCAGTTGCTCAACCACCCGCTCGGCGCCGCCGCCTATTAACCAATCATGCACCAAAGCCACGCGTGGCCTTGCTGTTGTAGTTCGTAGTTCGTAGTTCGTAGTTCGGGAGTTAGGCATTTTTAGTTATGGATTTAATAAGAGCATTAATTAATTTTTGTACATCAAGTACAGTGTTATTAGCATTCCCTCTATCAACATTGTTAATGTATCCTAGTTTTTCAGCTAGATACAGATAGTTTTTCACCTCGAGTAATGAACCATACGCAATCGTATAAAATTGTACTTTATCTTTAGGGGATCGACGGCCAAAGCCCTCCGCAATATTAGCTGAAACCGAATTGGCGGCTCTGCGAACTTGGTTTGTAAGAGCAAACTTTTCGTTCGCTGGGAACCTCTTGGTAATCTCATACATTGAAACCGCAAGTTCTTGGGCCTTTTGCCAAGCTATTAACTGTTCGAAAGATTTTATTCTATCTACCATCTACTACCTACTATCCGCCATCTACTAGCGGGCCCCAGCGCGACTAAATACCACCCTTATGGTTTTGATGATGATCATCATATCCATCCAGAAACTCCAATTTTGTACGTAGTACAAATCAAGTTTACGGCGTTCTTCAAAACTGATTTCTTTGCGTCCGGATATTTGAGCCAGGCCGGTAAGACCAGATTTTACGGATAAAATTAAATCCTTGTTAGCGTGTTTTTCCAATTCCGCGGTTTGCAGGGCGCGGGGCCCAACTAAACTGATATCCCCTTTAACAATATTTATGAACTGGGGCAGTTCATCCAGGCTGGTGCGGCGCAAAAAACGTCCAATGCGGCTGATGCGGGGGTCATTTAATAAAAAGTCCCCATTCTCGCGGTAGGGTTTTATAAGTTCCGGTTTGCCCATTTTGGCGAAGGCCTCTTCCGGAGTCAGGCCGCTATAAGTTTGCTTCATGCTGCGGAATTTATAAACTTGGATAGTACCGCCAAAACGTGTAAAGCGTATGTCCTTGTGCAAAACCGGCCCGCGGAAATCAAAGAGCTTAATAGCTATGGCTATCAGCAACATAAAAGGACTGGCGATGATAAAAATTATCCCACCAAGAATTAGGTCGGTGAGGCGTTTGACGATGCGCCCCCAGCCAATTAACGCGGTTTGATGTACAGCGATGACCGGGACCGAGGAGCGGAACAGCTCAACTTCGATATTGCCGACAAACAGCTCGGAGTTTCCGGGGATGAAGCGGTAGGCAATATGGTTAGCCTGGGCAAACTCCAGGATCTCGTTATTGTTTTCTCCGGAGGCATAAAGCTCAGTCTGCACGATGCTATGGATATCATCTACTTTGAGTTTGGCGACGGCGTCCTGAAAAGTTTTAAAAACCGCCAGGTGCGGGTAGTTACGGGTAGTGTGTTCTTTGGCTCCAACTACACCAACGATACGGTAGCCGGAAACCCGGTAATTTGCCAAAGACTCCACCAGCTCGCGGGCGATCTTGGTATTACCAACAATTAATATATTTGTGATACCAATGCCGTAGTCAAAAAGCTTGACCCGAATAGCCCGGGCAGAATTACGAAATATCAACAAAAATATAAACGCTAGGATGAAGGCGTAGACCGGTACCAGGTGGGCCGGGAAAATCGCCCGGCGCTCAAAATAAGCTAAACTGGTGACCGATAGTAAACCGATAAATGAACCGATGAATAGCCGGCTAGCCTCGGTAAAGCGTTTTTCGTATGTGGAACTGCTATACAGTCCAAGCAAGGCGAATAATAAGATCCAAAATGGTAAAAGCAACAAAAAAATTCCTAAATAGGTGGAAGCATGGACCGAGTAGGCTATAGGCCGATGGTCTATAGAAACACGCAAAATATAGCCGCCGCTAAAAGCCGCCACCAGTGCTACAAAATCTCCCACCATTAAACATAGGCCGTATAGTAGAGATCCGTTAGATTTCATCTATACTAGATTGTATCACTTATGAAAGCCAATCTAAGGGACTCCAAACCGGCCAGATTACTTAGTTGGATAGTAGCAGCCGTACTCTGTCTGTTGCCTTTCCACGCGCTACTGACTACTTGGCTAACCAGTAATTTTGGGCATCCGGACCTGTTCAGGATCTGGAAAGAAATGCTCATTGTATTGAGTTTGCCGCTGGTTTTTTGGCTGGTACTTCGCGACAAAAACCTCAGGCAATGGTTTGCAAGGTCTTCAATCGTACGCCTGGTCGGGTTATATATTTTGATCCATTTAGCGCTGGGATTATGGGCGCTAAAAACTGACCGGGTAAATTCCGCGGCTTTGGTATACGCGCTTGGCATAAACCTACGCTTTTTTGGATTTTTTCTGGTGTGCCTGGTAGCGGCGGCTACCAGCAGTCTGCTGGTCCGGCAGTGGCCCAAAATAGTTCTTTGGCCCGCGGCTATAGTAATAGCCTTTGGCTTGGCCCAGCATTATCTACTATCTGATGATTTTTTAAAGCACTTTGGCTACGGGCCTAAAACAATACTGCCTTATGAGACGGTTGATGCTAACTCGCGCTATATTAGGGTGCAGTCAACTTTACGTGGCGCCAACCCACTGGGGGCGTATCTGGTTTTGGTTGTACCAGCCGGGCTGGCTATGCTTAGACATAAAGTCGTGACTTGCATTTTATTTGCGCTGGCTGGAGGTGTGCTATTGTTTTACAGCTATTCGCGCAGCGCTTGGCTTGGTACGGCTATGGCCGCCGTAGTGCTGTTTTGGTTACTGTGGCAGCATCTACCGCGCTGGTGGGTGGTCAGCTTAGCGGCCTTGATAGTATTGTTTGCGGGCAGCATTTATGGGCTGCGGTCTGACCAGTCAGTGCAGGATATTTTCTTCCACACCAGTAGATCCTCCATGTCGCCTAAGTCTTCTAATGTAGTACGCGGTTCAGCAATTAAGGACGCGCTAAATGATGTCTGGCATCAGCCGCTAGGTAGGGGACCGGGTACGGCCGGGCCAGCGTCTTTTCGCAACAATCACTCCGCGCGCATTGCCGAGGACTACTATCTACAGATTGCCCAAGAGGTTGGGGTCATTGGCCTGGCTATCTTTCTATCCGTAGTACTGTTGACTGCGAAGCAGCTTTGGTTGCTGCGGCAGGGCACGTTAGCCAAGGTTTTACTGGCCAGTCTGGTCGGCATAAGTTTTGTTAATTTGGTATCACATGCCTGGGCAGATGACACCCTGAGTCTGCTTTGGTGGGGATTAGCCGGCGTAGCTTGCGCGCCTGCAATAACTACTGCAATGCGTCGGCCTGCTCACCGGCGAAGCCGGTGACGCGCCGCCGCTCCTGGCGCATCGCTTTGTCAGAAACTGCGTTACTCGCTCAATGTATTAAAAAATACATCTTGCTCCGCTACTCGTTTCTTCCTCGCGCTACATCCAAGTGCAGCAGTTACTGGTATACTAAAAGCGAACAAGCGTAAGCGGTTAAATGAAAAAACCCAGGCAAAACCGGCGTAAGCTCTTAATCCAGTTCATCGAATACATGATTAGTGGCGGTGCCTATTTTTGGGTGGGTTACGTACTACTCGACTACCTTTATTATGCTCAGCATTGGAGTTTGTGGTGGTCGACCATCGTCAGCAACGTTATAGGCTGGTCGGTCAACTTTGCTTTGCAGCGCTACTGGGTTTTTAATAACCGAGCACTCAAAGGTCATCAGACCGAGGTCACCAGCCGCTACATTTTCATTACACTGGTGGATTTTGTACTTAATTACTTTATCCTCTATGGCCTGCGCCAAGTTGGTATTACGCCAGCCATTGGCCAATTTATTTCATCGGCCTTCTTCACGGGCTGGAACTATTTTTGGTACCGTTTCTGGGTATTTCCGGAACATATGGCCAAGCGCAAAACTAAGATTACGGTTGCCCGAGTTGTAGCTCACAGGGCTCACGGCCACAGCGCTTACCGCAGGAGCATTACATGAATTTTGCACTTTACATTTCACAGTTCACATTAAATTTACATTTGCCAATTAACAACTGGAAATTACTAAATGCTAAATTATTGAAAATTGATAATGTGACCGATAAGGAAGCATTATATGCCAAAACCAAGCTGGCCAGCCTTAAA